>OFGP01000027.1_pt1 | contig 140562 bp, 117 predicted proteins | sample 1521781 | NCBI WGS metagenome assembly OFGP01 (sample SAMEA3504113, study PRJEB24116) | mouse gut metagenome | biome: mouse gut; feature: mouse-associated habitat; material: faeces | place: Denmark | collected 2011
TTGGCAATGTCTTTAAAACAACAATATCAAAGAAACTTTTGGACGCGAAATGTGCACTTGTTTTTTCTGGACACGGTAAATATCAAGATATTAATTCACTGAATGCGGAAGAAAGAAATTATGTTTTAACACCAGATGGAAAAACATTTTATAGTAAGGATTTTATGGAAACTGATCTTTCAAACCTGGAGATTGTTATGCTTCCAGTTTGTCAAAGTGGTTATGGAAGGGTGTATGCTAATTTTGGCATATTTGGCATTGGGGCGGCTTGTAGAATCGCAGGTGCCAGGGCAACATTAGAAACGCTTTGGAATGTTCGCTCATCGGCATCATTAGTATTTGAATATGAATTTTTCTGCGCAATAAGCGAGAAGCATACAATAACAGAAGCATTTTGGATCGCCTTAGACAAATTAAAAAATTATAAAGGATACCAATTGAGAAAATTTTGCAATATGTTAGAGAATAATACACAAAATAGAGAATTACGTCACAGCTTATATACCGAGAGCCTAAACGAATATCCATTTAGCGACCCAGTGTGTTGGTGTGGTTTTGTTCTGATTGGAGGGGTGTAATTGAAGAATAAATTTTGGAAAAAACATAGTGTTTTTATTGCTTTAACTGCAATGTTGATACCGGCAGTACTGATTATTGCGAGATATAGCACATGGCCATCTATACTTCCATTTCCGACAATACTCAATGGACCTATCCCGAACGATCAGATTCCATATGATTTGGCTATCGGATATGTTGCCTGTTATTTATTTTTTTTGATACAGGTTGAAATTCCGCAATTAATGAAGGAGAAGAAAGCTTATATGACATTGCAAAATGATATTGTTCATGTGATACTTCAAGCAGAATTAATGAAAAAGATTCTCGAGCATCAATCATTATTAGAAATAGCTCAACATAAGGGGGCATTACCAAAATATAAATATACTTTAAATAAAAAACTGGTAGGAAACGAGAATTTTCCGGTTGCACAAGATGCACCCAAACCAGCTGATGAAGACGGATTTTATAATTTCCTTTGGAAAGCAAATTATGATTATGAAAAATTAAAAAATCAGATTGTTTTTCAAAATCTGAATGAGTTTTTAATTGAGCAGATCATTAAGTTAAATATCACTTTTTGGTTTCAAACATATCATAGTTTCATAGCTGTTCCCTTGTTACAATCTATTCCAAATGCAACAATTAAAGTGGAAGACGATACTGAAAAAGAAAAGTTAAAAGAAGCTTTAAAAGAATTAGAAATTACTTTGGGAATAAGCATCATCATTAGTGCTGCATAAAAATGATATTGAAAATATCAAACGGTATCATATCGGCAAGGGCGGCTATGGCTTTCTCCCACATAGGGCGGTGCATAGTTTATGGTTACATTTATTATTCAAGCGACAAAAACTTTTGATATTAATATTTGAATGCCGGACTATGCCCCAAACTTACTTTAGTGATTCCGACAATCAAAATCCCAATAAGTGCAACCGTATCTACAAGTAATACAGCAACTACACTTTTTATCAATCCATATACAAACATTATAGAAAACACCTCTACTGACAGAGCAATAAAACATAAATAGTTTGACATATTTCTCAACCTGTAAGTCGTCAAAACTGATATTTCCAGATTCAAGCATTCTTTCACACATGGTTTTTGCCTGATTTAAACCCTCTATTTGTGCTTGGATTGTTGTAGTCTGTTTATTTATGCAAGACCTGTGTATCTTTCCAGGAGAGACCGGATTACCGCCCACTTTACGACATGCTTCACTTCCCTCGTAATCTACAGAATACTCGAAAAGAAACTGAAAGAGCAGTACAGCTGCAAAAAAATATGAGAAAAATTTTAAACCAGACCCGGAAGAAGAAAAAATAGCCACATGCTTTTCCATTAAGAAAACCTCACAAACAGCGTGGGTACAATTTAACCCAAAATGAGAATGCAAACAGAAAAAAGATAGAAAAAATGAAAACAGCCGTTTACAAAGCATATGATATGTGTTATAGTACAGAAGTATGAGTTCAGCCCATATTCGGTAGATGGACACTCCGACCTTCTGCTGAGTATCGTATGCAGTTTGGGCGATTAAATTATCAGGAGGATTTATCATGATCGCAAAAGAAAAGAAACAAGCTATTATTGCCGAGTACGGCAGAACACCTGGCGACACCGGTTCACCGGAGGTTCAGATTGCTATCTTGACCGCAAGAATTCAGGAGCTTACCGAGCATTTAAAGGTCAATCAGAAAGATCATCATTCCAGAAGAGGACTTTTAAAGATGGTAGGACAAAGACGTGGTCTGCTGGCTTATTTAAAGAAGACGGATATCGAAAGATATCGTTCTTTGATCGAACGTTTAGGAATCAGAAAGTAATGAGTTTAAAAAACAGAGCGGAGGTATATTCCGCTCTGTTTTTGTAAGCTATCATGCCTGACAGAACCGGCGGGAGGTATACGCCGAGACCACTGATATGCGTATTTGGGAAATGCTTGTATCAGTAGTTTCGGAGTCTTCTGCCGCAGCATTCCGTCAGAAAGACCAAGAAAAAGGAGAAGAAGACATGTACAAAAGTTTTTCAATGGAACTTGCCGGAAGAACGCTTACCGTCGACGTAGACAGGGTCGGAAAGCAGGCGAACGGCTGTGCGTTTATGCACTATGGGGAGACCACCGTATTATCTACGGCAACGGCATCCGACAAACCAAGGGACGGAATCGATTTCTTCCCGTTAAGCGTGGAATTTGAAGAGAAACTGTATTCCGTGGGGAAAATTCCGGGAGGATTTAATAAGAGAGAGGGAAAGGCGTCCGAGAATGCGGTATTGACTGCCCGTGTGATTGATCGTCCGATGCGTCCGCTGTTCCCGAAAGATTACCGGAATGACGTAACGTTAAACAATATGGTTATGAGCGTGGATCCCGAGTGCCGTCCGGAAATCGTAGCGATGCTGGGTTCTGCAATTTCGACCAGTATTTCCGATATTCCGTTTGACGGACCGTGCGCAATGACGCAGGTCGGCATGGTAGACGGAGAATTTATCATCAATCCCTCTCAGGCGCAGTGGGATGAAGGCGATCTGATGCTTACGGTAGCGTCCACTTCAGAGAAAGTGATTATGATCGAGGCAGGCGCGAATGAAATTCCGGAAGATAAAATGATCGAGGCAATTTATATGGCGCATGATATCAATCAGACGATCATCGCATTTATCAACCGGATCGTTGCAGAGACAGGTAAGCCGAAACACACGTATACAAGCTGTGCGATTCCGGAGGAGATGTTTGAAGAGATCCGGCGTCTCGTACCGCCGGAGGAGATGGAAGAGGCGGTATTTACCGATTTAAAGCAGGTGCGGGAAGAAAATATCCGTATGATTACCGAAAAGCTGACAGAAGCATTTGCGGAGAAGGAAGAATGGCTCGCTGTGCTGGATGAAGCCGTTTATCAGTATCAGAAGAAGACTGTCCGTAAAATGATCTTAAAAGACCATAAACGTCCGGACGGACGTGCCATCGACGAAATCCGTCCGCTGGCGGCGGAAGTAGACTTGATTCCAAGAGTACACGGTTCCGCAATGTTTACCAGAGGGCAGACGCAGATCTGCGATGTCGTAACGTTGGCGCCGTTATCGGAAGTGCAGAGAGTAGACGGAATCGATGAAAATATTACCGAGAAGCGTTATATGCATCATTATAACTTCCCCTCTTATTCGGTCGGGGAGACAAAGCCGTCGAGAGGTCCGGGGCGCCGGGAAATCGGTCATGGCGCATTGGCAGAGCGTGCGCTGATTCCGATGCTTCCTTCCGTGGAAGAATTCCCTTATGCGATCCGTGCCGTGTCCGAGACATTTGAATCCAACGGTTCGACTTCCATGGCGTCGACCTGTGCGTCCTGTATGGCGCTTATGGCGGCGGGTGTTCCGATTAAAAAGATGGTAGCCGGTATTTCCTGCGGTCTTGTGACAGGAGATACGGATGACGACTATCTGGTATTGACGGATATTCAGGGGCTGGAAGATTTCTTCGGCGATATGGACTTTAAAGTAACCGGAACAAAAGAAGGAATTACGGCGATCCAGATGGATATCAAGATCCACGGACTGACAAGGCCAATCGTAGAAGAGGCGATTGCAAGGACGAGAGAAGCAAGATTTTTTATTATGGACGAATGTATGTCCAAGGCAATTACAGAGCCGAGAAAAGAATTGAGCGAGTACGCGCCGAAGATTATTCAGGTCCAGATCGATCCGGCAAAGATCGGCGATGTAGTCGGACAGAGAGGAAAGACGATCAATGAGATCATTGAGCGTACCGGTGTGAAAATTGATATTACGGACGACGGTGCGGTTTCCATCTGCGGTACAGATCTAGCTGCAATGAATCAGGCGGTAGAAATGATCCGGATTATTACGACGGATTTTGAAGAAGGGCAGATTTTCAAAGGCAAGATTGTAAGCATCAAAGAGTTCGGCGCATTTGTAGAATTTGCTCCGGGCAAGGAAGGCATGATCCACATTTCCAAGATATCCAAAGACAGGATCAACCGTGTGGAAGACGTGCTGACACTCGGAGATAAAGTGACGGTAGTATGTCTTGGAAAAGATAAAATGGGAAGGATCAGTTTTTCTATGAAAGATGTGTCCAGGTATACAAAATAGGCGTTACTTGCGGCAGTATGCGTTTTCGAAATGCATACTGCCTTTTTTAAGTTTTCATGGACAAAAACGCATATTTTTAATAGAATAGAAGTGAACACGTAACAGGGGGAAAACAAATGAAGGCAATCGAATGGAATGACCGGTTCAGCATAGGGGTAGAAATTGTGGATCATGCGCATCAGAAACTGTTTTCTATTGTACGGAAATTAAACCGCCTCAGTCAAAATTCGCGAAAGAATGAATGGACCTGCATGGAGGGAATCAAATATTTTAAAAACTATGCGATGACTCATTTTGCGCAGGAAGAAGCTTATATGCGGTCTGTCGGATACGGCGGATATGAGATGCATAAGCGTCTGCATGACAATATGGTAAACCATACGCTGCCGGTGTTTGAAATGGAACTGGTAAAGTCCGGGTATTCGGAAGATGTGCTTGCGCAGTTTTTAAATTTCTGCTCCGGATGGCTGACAGAACACATATTGATCGAAGACCGGGCGATAACAGGAAAAGTTTCGAGTAAATGGGTGCACGAACAGAGCGAAGAAGAGCTGATAGGTTTTTCGCAGGCGGTGATCGGCGTACTGGAACAAGAGTTTCGATTGGACGCGATGCTTGCAAGCCGTTATTACAGCAGTGAAGATATTGGAAATGCATATTATTACCGATTTTTGTATCGGACAAAAGACGGCAGGAAGCAGCAGGTGTTTCTTGCTTTTGAGGAACAGCTGTTGCTTTACATGGCAGGAAGGATACAAAAAGAACGATTTATGAAAATGGAAAAACGCGTGCTGGATTCGATCGGAACGCTTTCTACCCGGATTGTGGATGGGATCGGAGAGCGGTTCGCGCAGATTGACTCATATCAGGCGGAGAAAGACAATATGCTGACTTACGATCAGTTCATAAAAGTATTTGAACGGGAATATCCGTATTACAGTATGCTGTTTCGCACAAACAGAGGCTTTTTTGCCGTTTGCGCCGTAAAATAAGAAGAAGAACACCTCTGATTTTGGCGCATAACATAAAAGAAAAGGCTTTTTATGGGATGAATCAGGTTCGGAAAAAATTAAGGGCAGACTATGCGCATAGAAAAGGATTGACGGGAAAAGGGATTACCGTTGCAATTATGGATACGGGTATCATTACACATCCGGATTTTGACAGGCGGATTTTGAAATTTACTGATTTTACCCAGCAGAGGATGCGTCCGTATGACGATAACGGGCATGGGTCCCATGTAGCAGGTATTATTGCGGGAACCGGGAAAATGAGCCGGGGGCTTTATCGGGGCATGGCGCCGGAATGTAATCTTTTTGTGACAAAAGTATTAGACAGAAAAGGAAACGGGAATACGGCCCAGGTATTAAAAGCGATTGATTTTGTCATCGAAAATCGGGAAGAATATAATATCCGGATTTTAAATATATCCGTAGGCATGCTGCCTTCGGCAGATGAAACGGAAAAATCCAATTTGATGTACGCGGTGGAAAAAGCATGGAATCATGGGATTGTAGTTGTTGCCGCAGCGGGAAATAACGGACCGGGCAGAAACAGCGTAACGATTCCCGGGCAATGTAAAAGCATCATAACCGTAGGAAGCATCGATGATTATGTGAAGCGTGGAAGAGGTTTAAAAAGCGGTTACAGCGGAAGGGGACCAACCGAGTGCTGCGTGGTTAAGCCGGAAATTTTGGCTCCGGGAACGGCAATCAAAAGCTGTTCCGCAAGAGGGGGATACGAGGTAAAAAGCGGTACTTCCATGTCCGCGCCGGTGATCGCCGGTTCGATCGCGCTGCTTTTGCAGAAATATCCGGATCTGACGCCCGCACAGGTAAAACTGCGGTTATATGAGAGAGCCGTTGTGCTGGGCGAAGCAGGGGAACAAAAATACTGGGGAGTGGTATATTTAAACCGTCTGTTATAGAGAAATAGGAGGAAGTAACAAATGAAACGGATTGCCAGCATAGTATTCAGCAGGAAATTTATGGTTGCCGTTGCAATCATTCTGCAGTTTTCCTGGATTTTTTTCACAGTATACGATTTCAGCGTCCGCTTTACTTTTGTGGACGGCTGTCTCCGCATTCTGGCATTCTTTCTGGTTCTGGTGGTAGTAAATAACTGGACCAATCCCTACTATAAGCTTGCATGGACATGTATTATTCTGGTATTTCCGGTTCTTGGCATCGTATTATACCTGGTATTTGGTAGAAGCGAACTGACAAAGAACACGAGAGAACGCATGGATGCCGTACACCGGGAATTGACGGCCTGCCTGGAAATGGACTATACTGCGATCAAAGAGCTGATGGAGAAAGATCCGGGAGCGGCACAGCAGTCCAGGTATATTCATGACTGGGCGCAGTATCCTTTGTACCGTAATTCCAAAACGAAATATTATCCGTCCGGCGAGGCGATGTTTGTCGATATGTTAGGCGCCATGGAGCGGGCAGAAAAATTTATATTTCTGGAATATTTTATTATTGAAGACGGTGAAATGCTGCAGAAGATGCTTGCAATTATGAAACGTAAAGTACAGGAGGGCGTTTTGGTGCGCCTGATTTATGATGATGTCGGTTCCATTCAGACGCTGCCGAAGCATTTTACCAGAGATCTAAAAGCCATGGGTATAGAAACCGCGTCGTTTAACCCGTTTCGTCCGATTTTGTCGATTATATTGAACAACAGGGATCATCGAAAGATTTTGGTGGTAGACGGGCAGGTGGGATTTACCGGCGGGATCAATATTGCAGATGAATACATCAACAAAAAAGAGCGGTTCGGTTACTGGAAAGATGCCGGCGTAGAGGTTAAAGGCGAAGCGGTATGGAGTTTTACGACGATGTTTTTGGAAATGTGGAATTATATCAGGCAGACTTCCGAAGATTACCGTCAGTACCTGCCGGAACAATACCATAAGACGGAAAATCCGGAAGACGGTTTTGTGCAGCCTTACAGTGATACGCCTTTGGATCATGAAAATGTGGGAGAAAATATTTATCTGAATATTATCAACCATGCGAAGCAGTATGTTTATATTTATACGCCGTATCTGATCGTGGACAATGAAATGACGGTTGCGCTGCAAAACGCTGCAAAATGCGGCATCGACGTCAGAATTGTAACGCCGGAGATACCGGATAAAAAACTGGTGTTTCTGCTGACGCAGTCTTATTACGAACAGCTGATGCAGTGCGGCGTAAAGATTTATCAGTATAAACCGGGATTTATCCACGCGAAATGTTTTGTCTGCGACGATAAGATTGCAACGGTAGGAACCGTAAATTTGGATTATCGGAGTTTGTATCTGCATTTTGAGTGCGGCGTTTTTATGTATCGTTCCCAGGCGGTGATGCAGCTGAAAGAAGACGCTTTGGATACGATCGAGAGATCAAGGGAAATTACAAGGGATTTCTGCAGGAAGCGAAATCTTGCCATACTTGCCTTACAGTCTGTCTTGCGCTTGTTTGCGCCGCTGCTGTAGGAGCACGGGAATCAGGAATTCACAGGGAGGATAAGAGATGAAAAAAAACTTAGGAGTATACGTTGTTGTATTGGCAGTATTATGTGTTGTGCTTGGATTCGGAAGAGCAGAACCGGTATGGGCCGAAGAGGGAAACCCAACGGAAGGAACCGATGTGGAGAGCCTTACAGTTTCTGCGGGAAAGAAAGGGTATCATCCAAGTAAGGGCAATTATCTTGTGATCCGTTCTTACATCCGTACGGAAGAAGAGACGGCGGATCTTTGCCTTAAGATTTACAACAAAAAAGGAAACTATGTATTTCAGAAGAAATTTAAAAACCATACCGGCGGTTCCTTCAGCTATCGTTGGAAGGGAAAGCCGAGCAAAAAGAATGCGGCGGGCGTTTCGGCAAAAAAATATGTCAAGCAGGGAAAGTATACGGTGGAACTGAGCGTACTTTCCAAAGTAAACCAACTTCCGATCGCTCAGAAAACGTGCCGTTTAAAAATTTCCAAAAAAGCGCCCGCAGGAAAAGCCGGTTTGATGGAAGCTGCCGGTATCCCCATTCTGACAGGGGATCCGGAAGTGGATTATATGGCGGAACAAATCTGTAAAAGTGCAAAAGTTGACAAAACGCAGAATCAAAGCGAAAAAGTAAAGCGTATCTATCATTGGATGACGGTAAATCAGAAACATGTGCATTATTATGAAGGAGGTACCTTTAAAATGTATTATAATCTGGCGTCTTCCAGGAAAAAAATAGATGCCTACAAAAAAACCACGGATGCGCTCTATAAAAACGGAAGCCTCATCTACAATTATGATCAGGCGCTGATCCAAAGAAAATGGTGTATGGAGCGCAGGATCGGCGTATGTACCGATCAGGCCGCGATTTTTAAAATCCTGTGCAATCATGCAGGCATTCAGGCAGGAATCTGCAGCGGTTATTATCTGAACAGAAACGGGACAAAAGCGCCGCATGCCTGGAATTATGCCGTGGTAGGCGGTCGTACGTATTATTACGACGTAGATGTCGAGATACAAAATTACGGTAAGGGACAGGGAGATTATTACTGGTATCAAAAGACCCGTTCCGAGGCGAATCGTACGCATAAATTTATTACCATCGACTAAACCGGTAAAAGCGGCTGCTTATGAAAAGTACCGCAGGAAAATTTTTTTCATATAATCCGAAAAAGCGGCTTGTGTGATATCTTTCGCGGCAATGATATCTACCGAGCCGATTTTTTCCGTTCCCAGACGGTAGACGGCTTCTCCGATCTTTTCCCCTTTTTTTATGGGCGCGTCTTTAACATTCGGAAGAGAAATCTGCTTTTCAATAGCAGAAAAATCGGCGCCGTCTGCAGAAAGGTACTGGAACGGGTTTTTATACTCCAGCGGCAGAGCGTTTTCCGTACCTTTTTTTACCGAAAGGTCCGGCAGAGGCTCTTTATGTTCATCCGTATAGATTTTGCATTTGGAAAAACCGTAATTGAACAGAGCGGCGGCTGTCCCGAAACGGTCTTTCGGGTTTTCGGCGCCCATAATGACGGCGATCAGTTCCATACCGTCTTTTTCTGCCGTGGCGGAAAGACAGAATTTTGCCAGTCCGGTGGAACCTGTTTTTAATCCGGTGGCATATTCGTACTGCCGGATCAGCTTGTTGGTATTTGTCAAACCGAATTCCGTGGAGCCTTTTGCGGTCACATGGGTCATCGTGTCCATCCATATGGTGCAGTATTCGTGAATTTGGGGATGACGTACCGTCAATTCCCGCGACATCAGGGCAACGTCGTACGCGCTTGTCATATGCCCGTCAGCATCCAGGCCGCAGCAGTTGACAAACGTCGTATCTTTCATGCCCAGAGCGGCGGCTTTTGCATTCATTTCCGCAACGAAAGCGGCTTCGCTGCCGCTGATAAATTCTGCCATAGCGACGCAGGCGTCATTTGCACTCGCAATACTGATGCACTTGATCATGGTTTCTACGTCCTGGGTTTCACCCACTTCTAAAAACACCTGAGAGCCGCCCATGCCTGCGGCGTGTTCGGAAACGGTAACGGTATCCGTCAGTTTTATGCTGCCTTTTTCCAGCGCTTCAAAGATCAAAATCAGCGTCATGATCTTTGTGATGCTGGCGGGATGTCTGGCGGAATGGGAATCCTTTTCAAAAATAATAGTTCCGGTGGAAGCCTCCATTAACAGGGCGCTGGGGGCGGCAACGGAAATGCCGGCGGCATGTTCTGCGGCCTGTGCTTCTAAAGAAGCCGATGCAGAGTTTTCGTCAGAAGCTTCCTGCGTTTCCGTAAACAGGATCCGGGAAGAGAGCGTTTGAACCGGGGGAAACAGGGCAGAAGCAAGCAAAAGATGAAGACAAAGGAAAAGGGATAAGAAGGAATGCATAGTATAACCTCCGTGGATTGTTGCAAATTCTCTATAATAGTGTAATCGCTTGGTAGAAAATTTATGACCGAATCTTGAAATTTAGGCCGAAATCAACTAGAATAGAGCCTGTGCCAAAAAAGCAGAGAATGGGAGTTATCGTTATTTATGGAATTAACAGTCAAATTAGAAGCGTTTGAGGGACCTTTGGACTTGCTTTTGCATCTTTTGGATAAAAATAAAGTCAGTATCTACGATATTCCGATTGTAGAAATTACCAATCAGTATCTGGATTATATTCAGGAAATGCAGCGGCAGGATTTGAACGTCATGAGTGAGTTTCTGGTGATGGCCGCTACTTTAATCGCTATCAAATCCAAAATGCTTCTGCCGAAAGAAATCAATGAAGACGGAGAAGAAGAAGATCCGCGGGCAGAACTCATCCAGCAGCTTTTGGAATATAAAATGTATAAATGTATGTCCTATGAACTGAGAGACCGGCAGGTGGATGCAAGACGCGTGCTGTTTAAAGAACCAACGATTCCGGATGAAGTGATGGCGTATGAAGAACCGGTCGATGTGAAAGTGCTCTTATCGGGGTTGACGCTTCGGAAATTAAACGATATTTTTCAGTCGGTCATGCGCAGGCAGGAAAATAAGATTGACCGGGTTCGCGCCGGATTTGGAAAGATCGAAAAAGAAGAAGTTTCGTTAAAAGAAAAGCTGGCATATCTGGAACGATATGCCGCAGCTCATAAAAGTTTTTCCTTTCGGAACCTTCTGGAGGCCCAGAGCAGCAAAATGGAAGTTATCGTCAGTTTCCTTGCCGTTTTGGAGCTGATGAAAACCGGGAAAATAACAATCATGCAAAAGCATCTGTTTGACGATATCCTGATCGAATCAAAAACGGCTGCATAAACACGGGGGGAATATGGAACAGAAATCGTACAAATCAATTATAGAAGCCATTCTTTTTACTATGGGAAAGTCTGTAGACCTGGAAAAAATAGCGGCTGCCATTGAGTTGGAAAACGATGAGACGAAACGTTACATCGAAGAACTGGCAGAAGAATACCGGGAAAATGAGCGGGGCATGCAGATCATGGAACTGGACGGCGCATATCAGATGTGTACCAGCCAGAATACATATGAATACCTGATCCGCATCGCAAAACAGCCAAAAAAACATGTGCTGACAGATGTTTTACTGGAAACGCTTTCGATTATTGCCTATAAGCAGCCGGTGACAAAGGCGGAGATCGAAAAAATCCGCGGCGTTTCCTGCGACCATTCCGTCAGTAAACTGGTGGAATATAATCTGGTGGAAGAACTGGGGCGTTTGGATGCGCCTGGGCGTCCGATGCTTTTTGGGACGACCGAAGAGTTTTTGCGCAGTTTTGGAATCCATTCTTTGGAAGAGCTGCCTGAAATGAGTCCTCTGCAGATCGAAGAGTTTAAACAGGAGGCGGAAGCGGAAATATAACGAAATCACGTAAGGATTTCATTAAAATGAAAATAGGGTATTCCCTTTTTGAAAATATCTGTTATAATAATAAACGTATCGGGGTATGGCTCAGTTTGGTCAGAGCGCACGGCTGGGGGCCGTGAGGTCGCAGGTTCGAATCCTGTTACCCCGACTTTTTTACATCAGAACAATATGGATGTACGAAAGAACAATATAATGAGAACGATGAGTATTTCCATTTCATGAAATAAGCTGCGCAGTCGTTGTTTCGTGCGCAGCCGTATTTTTGTGAAAAATCATGTAATCTGTCTGTTTACAGTCTTTCCGGATTGCTGTTTAAATGTATATATTCCGCAACGGAACGGTCAAATAATTTGATATGCGTAAACAGCCAGTCCACAACATTGGATTTTACCTGCCGGACAAATGCTTCGGTAGGTCCTTCCGATTCTTCCAGAAAAGAGTCCAGGTCTTTCAGGTGTTTCTTAAATTCTTCATGCTTTTCCTTATGTTCTTTTAATCCCGGATATCCGATATCCTCTTGCAGTTTTTCTTCCTCTGAAAAATGGAAATTTGTGTATTCTGCCAGGTAATCCAGCATTTTGATCGCTTTGACCTTGCCGTTTTCGTTTTCGCAGGAATCTACAAACTGCCTGATCCGTTCGATCAGCTCTTTGTGCTGGGCGTCAATCGTTTCGTTGCCCGTAATTAAAGTATCGTCGAATGAAATGGTCATACTTTTACCTCCTAAACATGTACTGCGTTTATTATATACCGAAATGCGCAGATGTGCATCAAATTTTTGAAAAAAAAGTGACCGTTTGGGCGGTATTATTGTAATTCGGTTTCTCTTCTATTATAATTGAGATTACAAAAACGGATCAAGAAAGAAGGTTTTGCATGAGAAGAAAAATTTACAGTTTTTTGCTCCTGATCTGTCTGCTTTTATCATGTAACGGCTGTCAGGATACGAAAGAGACAGAAAAATCCAATGTATCTTCCCAACAAGACGATACGCAGAAAAAGGAGAAATCAGAGGTAAGGTCGTCGTTTACAACGAAACAGGCGGAAACGGAAGAAGAGCAGGAGACACAGGAGACAAAACTGACAGAAGAAACAGAAACCGAAAGCACACAGGAGGAACCGGGAGCGATAGCGGCATCGGAAGATACCTATGATTATGTTGCTTTGGGGAATTCGATTACCTGCAATGAGATTGAAGAAGGTCTTTGGTGGGGGAACTGGGGAATGGCGGCTTCTTCGGAAGAGAAAGATTATGTTCATCTGGTTTCCAACTGGCTGGGAGGACAGTCGGTACGTCCGGTGACAACGACGGTGCTGGATTTGAAAAAATGGGAAGTGGCGCAGAAAAGGGACGATATTTTAGCGGATTATGAAACGTATTTTAATGAACATACGGATCTTATTACGATACAAACGGGAGAAAATATTACGGATTACCGGGATACGCTTACCATGGATTATTTAAATCTTGTGGATTTTGTCAAGAAGAAAGCGCCGAATGCCTTGATCCTTATGTTAGGGGAAACGCTCTGGCCCTCTGAAGATATCGAATCGGCAAAACAGGCGGCGTGCGACTATTACGGGGTGATCTTTGTAGATATGACAAAATTTTTAAACGGGTATGCAGACTCTTATAAGTCTGCTTTGGGAACCGAGGTGTCCGGTGCAGACGGGGGAACCTATGCGATCGGCAATGAAGTGGTAGCCGCACATCCGAACGATGAGGGCATGGCTTGTATTGCGCAGCAGGTGATCGATCATATTACGGTAAACAATTAGAAGATTTTGGGAGTAAAGTCTGTGACAGGCTAATAATAAATGGAGGGGTAGTATGTTAGAACAATCTTACTATGACAAGGCGGATGAAATTATCCGCCAGCACGGGACGGTGCAGAGATTTTTAATTCCGATTATTCAGGATATCCAGAATTATTATCGGTATCTGCCGCCGGAACTGTTAAGCTATGTAGCAAAACGCCTTGGGATCAATGAGGCAAAGGCATACAGCGTAGCGACATTTTATGAAAACTTTTCTTTTGAAGCAAAAGGAAAATATGTCGTCCGCGTCTGTGACGGCACGGCATGCCATGTGCGCAAATCGACGGCAATTTTGGATCAGATCTACAAAGAGACGGGGCTTGGCAGAGGAAAGAGCACGACGGACGACATGCTCTTTACATTGGAAACCGTATCCTGTCTGGGGGCTTGCGGACTGGCTCCGGTATTAACGGTAAATGATGTGGTGCATCCGGCCATGACGCCGGAAAAGGTGCATGAATTGTTTGAAGAATTGAAAGGTGCAGAGAAAGAATGAGATTAAATAACAGAGAAGATTTGGAAAAAAAGCGCATAGAGGCGAAAGAGGCGATGAAAAAGCCGTCACACCGTATTTTAGTCTGTGCCGGAACGGGATGTCTGGCAGGGGGTTCTGCTGAGATTTACAATAAATTTTTAGAGCTTGCGGCAAAAGAAGAGGGCGTGGAAGTGGAATTTGGCGAGGAAGCCGCACATGGCGCAAACGACCGCGGCATTGCCCATACGGGAGTAAAACGCAGCGGATGCCATGGATTTTGCGAGATGGGACCGCTTGTTCGGATCGAACCGAGCAATTATCTCTATGTGAAAGTCAAAGAAGAAGACTGTGAAGAAATTTTTGAAGAAACCATCCGAAACGATCGGCCGGTAGAGCGGCTGCTCTATGAGGCGGACGGCGTCAAATACGAAACGCAGGAGAAAATTCCCTTCTATGAAAAGCAGATGCGTCTGGTTTTGAAAAACTGCGGGCATATTGACGCGGAAAATATGGACGAATATATTGCCGTCGGCGGATATCAGGCTTTAGAAAAAGTATTGTTTGAAATGACGCCCGAAGACGTGGTGGAAGAGATTTCGGAATCCGGACTGCGCGGAAGAGGCGGCGGCGGATTTCAGACCGGATATAAATGGCGGCAGGTAGCCAGACAGAAAACGGAAGAAAAATATATCGTCTGCAACGGCGACGAAGGAGATCCGGGCGCGTTTATGGACCGAAGCGTGATGGAAGGAGATCCGCATAAAATGCTTGAGGGAATGATGATCGCAGGTTATGCGGTCGGTGCGTCTGAGGGATATATCTATGTGCGTGCAGAATATCCGCTTGCGATCAACCGTTTGAAAACGGCGATTGCCCAGGCGAGCGAAGCGGGACTGCTGGGAGAGCATATTTTGGGTACGGATTTTTCGTTCCGGATACATATCAATCGGGGAGCCGGCGCATTTGTCTGCGGAGAAGGCAGCGCGCTTACCGCATCCATTGAGGGCGAGCGTGGAATGCCCAGGACCAAACCGCCCAGAACGGTAGAACAGGGCCTGTTTGCCAAACCTACGGTACTCAATAATGTGGAGACGTATGCCAACGTGCCGATGATCGTCAATGAAGGCGCCGCATGGTATCACACGATCGGAACGGAGGGCAGCCCGGGTACAAAAGCGTTTGCGCTGACCGGAAGCGTAAAGCATACGGGCCTGATCGAGGTGCCGATGGGTACGACGCTGCGGAAAATTGTTTACGATATCGGCGGCGGCGTAAAAAATGACGTTCCGTTTAAAGCCGTGCAGATCGGAGGTCCTTCGGGCGGCTGTCTGGTAACGAACAACCTGGAAGTTGCATTGGATTTTGATTCTTTGAAAAAATTAAACGCTATGATCGGTTCGGGGGGACTGGTCGTTATGGATGAAAATACCTGTATGGTAGAAGTGGCACGTTTCTTTATGAATTTTACACAGAATGAAAGCTGCGGCAAATGTGTGCCCTGCAGGGAAGGCACAAAACAGATGCTGGATATTCTGGAAGATATCGTGGCTGGAAAAGGTACGGAAGAATCTCTGATCATGCTGGAAGAATTGGGCGAGGCAATCACGAATACGGCGCTCTGCGGACTAGGAAAGAGCGCGGCGCTTCCGGTATTGTCCACGCTTCGGAATTTCCGAAAAGAGTATCTGGAGCATGTGGTGGAAAAACGCTGTGCGACGGGGACGTGCCAGGCGCTTTTGAACTATAAGATCCTTCCGGACGTATGTAAGGGGTGTTCAAAATGTGCAAGAAACTGTCCGGTCGATGCGATCAGCGGAAAAGTAAAAGAACCTTTTACGATTGACCAGAGTGTCTGCATCAAATGCGGAACATGCCTGGATAACTGTCCGTTTGGCGCAATCGTAAAGGAAAGTTAGGAGGAACATGAGATGGATTATATTACAATAGATTCAAAGAAAGTGCCGATTGAGGGAGAGAAGAACGTACTTTCCTTAATCCGTAAAGCGGGGATTGACCTGCCGACATTCTGTTATCATTCGGAACTGTCTATTTACGGGGCATGCCGTATGTGCGTAGTGGAAGATGACAGAGGAAGAATTTTTGCATCCTGTTCCGAACAGCCCAGAGCCGGCATGGTGATCTACACCAATACGAAACGGATTCAAAGTTATCGAAAACTGATGATCGAGCTGCTTTTGGCGTCGCATGACAGGGATTGTACCGTCTGCCATAAAAACGGAATGTGTGAACTGCAGTCTCTGGCATACAGAGTCGGCGTACACGATGTCCGCTTTCCGAAAACAAAAGAGGAGCTTCCGATCGATATGAGTTCGCCGAGTATCGTACTCGATCCGAACAAATGTATTCTCTGCGGCGACTGTGTCCGTACATGTGACGAAATTCAGGGAGTCGGCGCGATTAACTTTGCGTTCCGCGGATCGAAGACAAGAGTTATGCCGGCATTCAATAAAAAATTAAGCGAAACGGACTGTGTCGGATGCGGGCAGTGTGCGGCAGTCTGTCCGACTTCTGCGCTTTCCATCCGGTCGAACGTGACTGTGGTATGGGATGCCATTGAAGATAAAAATATCCGTGTTATCGCGCAGGTTGCTCCGTCTGTGCGGATTGCGGTCGGCGACCATTTCCAGATTCCCAAAGGAAAAAATTCGTTTGGAAAACTGGTAGAAGCGCTGCGCATTATGGGATTTGACGAGATCTACGATACGAATTTTGCGGCGGATCTTACGGTAATGGAAGAATCGGCAGAGTTTGCGGAGCGGTTGTCTAAAGGTGAAAACCTTCCGCTCTTTACTTCCTGTTGCCCCGGATGGGTGAAGTACTGCGAGAATAAATATCCGGAATTTGCAGAAAATCTCTCTACCTGCCGTTCTCCGCAGGGGATGTTTTCTGCCGTTTTGAAAGAATACTACAAAGAACGGGACGAAAAAGAGGGTAAAAAAACCGTAATCGTATCGATCATGCCGTGTACGGCGAAAAAGGGAGAAATTTTAAGGAAAGATAATTATACGGACGGCTTACAGGATACGGACTTTGTGCTGACGACGACAGAAGTGATTCGTATGATCAAGCAGATGGGGATCCAGTTTGATAAAATCCAGGGCGAATCTGCGGACATGCCGTTTTCACTGGCATCCGGCGGCGGCGCGATTTTCGGCGTAACCGGCGGCGTGACCGAGGCCGTATTGCGCAGGCTCTCGGACGAAAAGGATTACCAGACGCTGCGTGAGATCAGTTTTACCGGGGTCCGCGGAGAAGAAGGCATCAAAGAAGCCGTGATCGAGCATGGCGGCAGAGAAGTCCATATTGCCGTTGTCAACGGTCTTGCCAATGCCGGAAAGCTCTTAGACCGTATCAAAGCGGGCGAAGCAGCGTATGATTTTGTAGAAGTGATGGCCTGCAAGCGCGGATGCATCATGGGAGGCGGCCAGCCGGGACCGGCGGGACCAAGAACCAAGAAAAGAAGGATGGAAGGGCTCTACAAAGTGGATCAGAGTTCCAATATCAAATCCGCAGATGAAAATCCTGCAGTACAGGCGCTGTATCAGGATTTCCTGAAAGGGAAAGAACATAAACTGCTGCACAGAACATTGCACTCTTGACTTTTGGGCATTATGTGCTAGAATAATTTCCAGTGTGAGTGTAAAGTAAAGGAAGGTTTTCTTATGAGAAGACAGGTGTTATCATTGCTGGTGGAAAACACCGCAGGTGTTACCAGCCATATATCCGGACTGTTCAGCCGAAGGGGCTATAATATCGACAGCTTTTCTTCCGGCGTGACCGCCGATCCGAAATATACGAGGATTACGATTGTGGCAAGCGGGGACGAGCAGATACTGGAGCAGATTGAAAAGCAGCTTTCCAAGCTGGAGGACGTACTGGATATCAAGAAATTAGAGCATGGAACTTCCGTAACGAGAGAGCTTATCTTAGTTAAGATTCGGGCAAAAGATACGGATCGTCAGGCAATTTTAAATGTCACAGAAATTTTCCATGGAAAGGTTGTGGACGTGACACATGATTCCATGGTCATTGAATTGACCGGGCAGCAGGAAAAGCTGGATGCATTTATGGATCTGCTGGTCGGCTATGAGATCTTAGAATTGGCAAGAACCGGTATTACGGGATTGACCCGTGGTTCTTCCGATGTCAAATACTTAGACTAAATGAAAACAGGAGGATATTATCGTATGTCAGCGAAAATTTTTTATCAGGAAGATTGCAACTTATCATTATTAGAGGGGAAGACAATTGCCATTATCGGTTACGGCAGCCAGGGACATGCCCATGCGTTGAATTTAAAAGAGTCTGGATGCCATGTAATCATCGGTCTTTATGAAGGCAGCAAATCCTGGGATAAAGCTGTGAAACAGGGATTTGAAGTATATACGGCTGCAGAAGCTGCAAAAAAAGCTGATATCATTATGATTTTGATCAATGACGAGAAGCAGGCGGATCTTTACAAAAACGATATCGAGCCGAATTTAGAGGAAGGCAATATGCTGATGTTTGCACATGGGTTCAACATTCATTTCGGATGCATCGTTCCTCCGGCAAACGTTGACGTAACGATGATTGCGCCGAAAGGACCGGGACATACTGTTCGTTCCGAATATCAGGAAGGCAAAGGCGTACCGTGTTTGATCGCCGTGGAACAGGATGCGACAGGAAAAGCGCAGGATCTTGCGCTGGCATATGCGCTGGGCATCGGCGGAGCAAGGGCAGGCGTTTTGGAAACGACATTCCGTACAGAGACCGAGACAGATCTCTTCGGTGAGCAGGCAGTGCTTTGCGGCGGCGTATGCGCGTTGATGCAGGCAGGCTTTGAGACATTGGTAGAAGCCGGCTATGACGCAAGAAACGCATACTTTGAATGTATCCATGAGATGAAGCTGATCGTAGATTTGATTTATCAGTCAGGGTTCGCCGGAATGCGTTATTCTATTTCCAATACGGCAGAATACGGCGATTACATAACGGGACCGAAAATCATCACGGAAGATACCAAAAAAGCGATGAAGAAAATTTTATCTGATATTCAGGACGGTTCTTTTGCAAAAGAATTTCTTCTGGATATGTCTCCGGCAGGAAAACAGGTTCATTTCAAAGCAATGAGAAAGCTTGCCGGCGAGCATTGTTCCGAAGCGGTCGGCAAGGAAATCCGTAAGCTTTACAGCTGGAACAACGAAGAAGATAAACTGATCAACAATTAATTCGAAGCAGCATATCCCGCTGGAACAGGGATACATAATAAAAACAAGTGCAGAGGTTTACTGCGGGCAGCGGACTCTGCACTTGTTTTCTTTATTTTGTGACCGGCCCGCTGCTTTGTGTCTTGAGACTGTGAAAGGAGGACGAACAGCAGATAAATTCCGTCAGGGACTGCATCATCAGCGGCTGCTTTTTGTAGACAAAGCCGACCTGGCGCCTGCGGATTGGGACCTTGAGCGGAATTTCTGCCAGAGAGCCGCAGTCTAAGTCATGCTGTACAAAACTGCGGATCACGCAGGCGATACCGACGCCGATTTTGGCAAATTCGATCAAAAGATCCATATCCGAAATTTCAAGGAAATCCTGGATTTGGATTTGATTGGAATGCAGGTAATCGTCGATATACTGTCTGGTCATATTATGCGGATCTAAAAGCATCAGCGTGGAATGGGAAAGAATCTGGTGTTTTGGTATGCCGCGCGCTTTTAAATGCCGTAAATAGTCTTTTGCGGCGACAAAAATATCTTCGATTTCTTCCAGAAAGTCAAATTGTATGTTTTTTCCCTCTTCGGGTTTCCCTACCAGTCCGATGTCGATTTTATCTTCTTCCAAAAGTTTCAGCGTTTCATTGGTAGACTGACAGGTAATGGATATGCGGATGTAAGGATGCAGCCGGATAAATTCTTTCAGGTAAGGCAGTAAAATATATTTACACAGGGTAGAACTGACGCCGATATTTAAATGTCCCGCGCCCAGTTCAATGGAACGTTTCAGCTTTTTTTCTCCGAGGGAAAGCGCGTCAAAAGCGTCTTTTACGTAGGAATAGAGCAGGTTTCCCTCTTCCGTTAAGGAGACTCCTTTTGAGCTTCGGATAAACAGGCGGCAGCCGAGGCTGTCCTCCAGTTTCTGAATCGATTTGCTGATGGCAGGCTGGCTGATAAATAACTCTCTCGCAGCCTTTGAAATGTTTTTTGCGTTGGCAACCGTATAAAAAATGCGGTATGCAGATAAATTTTGGCTCATAAAAATTCCTCCGGTATATAACTTCTGTTTATGGCAGATATATTTCATATGTATTTTGATTATAACAGAATTTGTGCTATAATGCATACATAGATAAGAAACGCTCACACAAAAAAGTTACTACAAAAAAGGATTCAGGAGGTATACTGCATGGGAATGACAATGACCCAGAAGATTCTTGCAGCGCATGCCGGATTAGACTTCGTGCAGGCGGGACAGCTGATCGAAGCAGATTTAGATCTCGTACTCGGCAATGACATTACTTCGCCGGTTGCCATTCACGAGATGGAAAAGATGAAGACAAACGGCGTATTTGATAAGGATAAGATTGCACTTGTGCTGGATCATTTTGTTCCGAATAAGGACATTAAATCTGCCCAGCACTGTAAATGTGTCAGAGAATTTGCCGCAAGGCATGAAATCACCAATTATTTTGACGTAGGAAAAATGGGGATCGAACATGCGCTTTTGCCGGAACAGGGGCTTACCGTTGCCGGAGACGTAATTATCGGAGCGGATTCCCATACCTGTACGTACGGCGCGTTGGGCGCGTTTTCCACGGGTGTGGGGAGTACCGATATGGCGGCAGGTATGGCGACCGGGAAGGCATGGTTTAAAGTTCCTTCCGCGATCCGGTTTCATCTGACCGGCAAACCGGCGAAATGGATCAGCGGAAAAGACATCATTCTTCATATTATCGGCATGATCGGCGTAGACGGCGCTTTGTATCAGTCGATGGAATTTACCGGGGACGGCATACGGCATCTTTCCATGGACGATCGTTTTACGATTGCAAATATGGCGATCGAAGGCGGCGGCAAAAACGGTATTTTCCCGGTGGATGATATCTGTAAAGCTTATCTGAAAGAACATTCTGCGCGCCCGTATCAGGTCTATGAAGCGGATGCAGACGCCGTTTACGAGAGAGAGTATACAATCGACTTAAGTACGTTAAAGCCGACTGTTGCATTTCCTCATCTGCCGGAAAATACCAGAACGATCGATGAGGTCGGCAATCTTGCAGTCGATCAGGTAGTCATCGGTTCCTGTACGAACGGCCGGTTGGAAGACCTTCGGATTGCAGCAGAGATTTTAAAAGGCAGGAAAACGGCGAAGGGTGTCCGCGTCATTGTGATTCCTGCAACACAGCAAATTTATTTAGACGCAATGGAGGCAGGTTATATTCGAACGTTTATAGAAGCCGGAGCGATTGTCAGCACGCCGACCTGCGGACCCTGTCTGGGCGGCTACATGGGAATTCTTGCCGAAAAAGAACGCTGCGTATCTACGACAAACCGTAATTTTGTAGGACGTATGGGGCATGTGGAATCCGAGATTTATCTTGCCAGTCCGGCAGTTGCGGCGGCAAGCGCAGTGACAGGGCGGATTTCAAGCCCGGCCCAACTGGGAGAGGAGGAAGCATCATGAAAGCTGCATGCGGAACAGTATTTAAATATGGAGATAATGTAGATACCGATGTCATCATTCCGGCAAGATATTTGAACTCTTCCGATCCAAAAGAACTGGCGGGGCACTGCATGGAGGATATCGATCAGGAGTTTGTAAAGAAGGTAACAGCCGGCGACATTATGGTTGCAACGAAAAATTTCGGCTGCGGTTCTTCCAGAGAGCATGCGCCGATCGCCATTAAAGCTGCGGGGATCAGCTGTGTGATTGCAGAAACGTTTGCCAGAATTTTTTACCGGAATGCGATCAATATCGGACTGCCGATCGTAGAATGTGCCAAAGCCGCGCAGGAAATTTCGGCGGGAGACCGGGTAGAGGTGGACTTTGATACGGGTGTGATCACCAACCAGACGACTGGGGTTTCCTATCAGGGACAGGCGTTTCCGGAATTTATGCAGAAGATTATCGACTGTGAAGGACTGGTCAATTACATCAACCAAAAATAAAATGAGGGAACTGCTGCATAAGAACAGTAGTTCCCTTTTTATTACAATAATATTAATTTTCTCCGCTTCTTGTCCTTTTTTTTGAAAAATAGAGTATAATGAAACGAAATGCAGAAATAAAGGAGTGAATTTATGGTTCGCAGAAAAAAAAGATCAGGAGTGCTGCGCAGGTCTTTGCTGTTGGCTTTGGGAATTGTTCTGTTTCTGATCATCGGGCTGTATGTGTATTTCGGAATTTATTTCCGGTCACATTTCTTCTATCAGACCAGTATTGAAGATGTAAAGGTAGGCGGTATGACGGCTGAGGAAGCAGTGGAGGAGCTGCGTCTGGAAGTAAAGGATTATCTGCTCGTAATGTATGACAGAGACGGGAATAAGTATCAGATTCCGGGCGTGGAATTTCATTACGACTATCAGCCCTTGGGGGAAGAAGAAAAACTGATCGATGAACAGAGTTCGTTTCTCTGGCCGGTAAGGATCGCAAAGGATAAGAAACTGGAAATGAATAGAAGCATTACTTATGACGAAGCGCTGTTGAAAGAAAAAGTAATGGCGCTTGGCTGTCTCAACGAAGAGCAGATGCAGAAGCCGGAAAATGCATTCATTCAGATGACAGATGCGGGATATGAACTGGTAGAGGAGAAGCAGGGAAATTACCTGATTGCAGATAAGCTGTATGCAAGGATCAAGGCTGCGGTAGATATGGGAGAGTCGGAATTTACATTTACCGACGATCTGTATGAAAAGCCGGAAGTGACCGCAGACGATGCGGTTTTGACCGAGTGTATGGCGAAGATCCAGGCATTCTTCGGCGCAGAGATTACGTATGACATGGGCGAGGACAAAGAGGTGGTAGATTCGGGCGTTATTTCTTCCTGGATCACGGTAGACGAAAATTACAACGTTACGTTTAATGAGGATAAAGTGGCTTCTTTTGTGCAGAGCCTTGCAAGTAAATACAATACATATGGAGATGAAAGGGAATTTTTAACTGCCAAAGGCGATACGGTGACCATTGGCGGAGGCGATTACGGCTGGGTCATCGATAAAGAAGAAGAGCGCGCACAGCTGATTGAGGAAGTGAAAAACGGCGAGGTGAAGACAAGGGAGCCGGTATATTCCCAGACGGCTGTCAGCCGCAACCAGAACGATATCGGAAATACCTATGTGGAAGTGGATTATACCAATCAGCATTTATGGTATTTTGAAAACGGTACGGTAAAAATTGAATCGGATTTTGTGTCCGGAAATATCAGTAAGGGAAACGGTTCTCCGGACGGCGTGTTTAAAATCGTGTATAAAAAAAGTCCTGCCGTTTTAAAGGGAGAGGATTATGAGTCGGATGTCACATATTTTATGCCGTTTGCATATAATGTAGGCTTTCACGACGCTTCTTGGCGGCATGGGAAATTCGGCGGAACGATTTATAAAAATTCCGGTTCTCACGGCTGTATTAACCTGCCGGAAGAGATTGCGGCAAAGCTGTATCAGGATGTCGCGGTAGATACGCCGGTGATTGCATATTACAGGGAGCCGGTCAAGCTGACGGCTGAAAATACGAAGATCTCCAATGCATATTCCTATTATGATGAGGAGAAAGAAAAGAAAAAAGAGGACGCTGCAAAACAATCTGCAAATCGGCCGGCAGATCAGCCGGTTCCAAATGAAGGAGAGAGGGTTGCAGAAGACGGCAGTATAGAACCGGCGCCCTAAACGGGCGTTTGGTCAGTTAAAGCCTGGAAAAGGGGAGTGTATGAAGCGAGGAAAAATTATTCTTTGGGTCAGCGTAATCATTGCGCTTGCCATTGCCGCGCTGATTTATTTTAACTGGAATCCGGAACATCTTCTTCGGATGAATGAAAAGACGGTTTTTTTGGCAGATATCGAACAAAACGGAAGAGAAGCATATATCGGTTCTTTGGCAGGAGCGGATATTCCAAGAATAAACGGAAAAGAAGAATTTCAGACAACGCCAGAGCCCGCTTTTACAGCGGAGCCAGTGGATGTGGTCTATACGGGGGCTTATGAACTGAAATCCTGGGTAGATCCTTATATCTACCGCAGGACTCGAAAGGGCAGAAAATACGGTGCGCCTAAGCGGAAGGCCCAGTTTCTGCAATATAAGAATCCGGATGGAATCTTTCAAAATCATACCGATTACCTGCCTTTTTATTTATTAAAACTTCCGGATGAGACGTATATTCTGGCTCAGATTCCAAAGAGTTATGCGAAAGATATCCAAAACGGGAAATCCGTGACGCTTCCCATCGGAAAAAAAGTGATGAAAGGGATTCCAAAGTCACTGCATCAGTTGTGCGATCAATACGATGCCGATACGGGATGTGTTTACTATGCGTTTTGTGACGAATGGCAGGAGAAACATCAGACTGCCGTTTTTGTGATTCGGGCGGGGGTGGTTTCGGTTGTATTCTTCGGAATTGCCATAAGCCTTATTTTGATCGGAAATAAAGTGTTTGGCGTAAAAGACGCCTGACGTTGTTGTATAAAATGTGCATTGACATATTCCGCCGTCATTTTATATAATACGCTTTGGAGGAAGGGAAGGGGAAAACTTCTGTTTATCCTAAAATATGACCACACAGAAAAGAGAGGATAAGATCATGGAATTAGTATATACCAGTACCAGAAATGCAAATGAAACAGTGACTGCGTCGCAGGCTATTTTAAAAGGACTTGCCGGGGAGGGCGGATTGTTTGTTCCGTCAGAAATTCCGGCGCTGGATCTGGATCTGGATGAACTGGCAGGGATGACATATCAGGAAACGGCATATGAAGTGATGCGCAGGTATCTGACCGATTTTACGGAAGAAGAATTAAAAAACTGCATCGATCAGGCGTATGACGGCAAGTTTGATACGAAAGAGATTGCTCCGCTTGTCAGCGCAGACGGAGCTTATTATCTGGAGCTGTTTCACGGGTCTACGATCGCGTTTAAAGATATGGCACTGTCCATCCTGCCGCATTTATTAACGACGTCGGCAAAGAAAAATAACGTTTCCAATGAGATTGTAATTCTTACGGCTACTTCCGGAGATACCGGAAAAGCTGCGCTGGCTGGTTTTGCAGACGTGAAAGGTACGAAAATTATCGTATTTTACCCCAAGAACGGCGTCAGTCCGATTCAGGAAAAACAGATGGTGACACAGCGGGGAGAAAATACGTTTGTCGTTGGAATTCATGGCAATTTTGACGAGGCACAGACTGGCGTAAAGAACATGTTTTCCGATCCGGATCTGGCAGGGGAAATGGAACGGGCAGGTTATCAGTTTTCTTCGGCAAATTCGATTAATATCGGCAGGCTGGTGCCTCAGATCGTATATTATGTCTATGCCTATGCGAAATTATATGCAAACGGAGAAATTGCAAAGGGAGAGAAGATCAATGTCGCAGTCCCTACCGGAAATTTCGGTAATATTCTGGCGGCGTTTTACGCAAAGCAGATGGGGCTTCCGATTGCAAAGCTGATCTGTGCGTCAAATGAGAACAAAGTGCTGTACGATTTCTTTTCCAACGGGATTTATGATAAAAACAGGGAGTTTATCTTAACGTCATCTCCGTCGATGGATATTTTAATCTCAAGTAATTTAGAGCGTTTGATATATCGGATTGCCGGAGAAGATGCACAGAAAAATTCGGCGTTTATGAAGAAGCTGTCGGAGGAAGGCAGGTATGAAATTACGGCAGAGATGAAAGAACAGCTGTCGGATTTTTATGGAAACTATGCTTCCGAAGAAAAAACGGCGCAGACCATCCGCCGTTTATATCAGGATACGGGTTATGTGATCGATACCCATACGGCGGTTGCAGCTGCAGTATATGAAACATATAAGGCGGAGACAAACGATACGGATACGAAGACGGTCATTGCGTCTACGGCAAGCCCGTTTAAGTTTACCAGAAGTGTTATGGATGCGATTGACCATAATGCCTGTGACAATATGACGGATTTTGAACTTGTAGATGCGCTTGGCAGGATTTCCGGCGTTGAAATTCCGCAGGCAATAGAATCGATTCGGAATGCCGAAATTCTTCATGATACGGAGTGCGAAACAAATCAGATGCAAGAGACCGTGAAAAGATTTTTAAACATGTAAACAGAACGGACAGTTTGAGAAAAGAATAAGAAAAGGAAGGGACCGGAAAACGGAAAAGCCCTTCCTTTTTTTAAATTCAAATCTAAAAACGTGCTGCAGTCACAGACGTGATATCGACTGCAACCGTAAGACCAAATCGCAGATTATAATTTGATCAGGATATTCAGTCTGCCGAACGGATAGATGATGGGCAGGTGAAGAATGTTGGATGTACTGCTGATCATCGTATTTTCCAGATTCACAGGAGGATTCAGCTGTAGTTCAATGGAATCTTCGTTGGAGATGTTTACCGTAAAGAGTCCGTTATGTATATTTAAAAAATCTTCAATGGAAGCCCGCACATATTCATTGCATTCCCGAAATTCTTCTTTGGTATACCGTGAGGCGAATGCAACGGAAGCGTCTTCATCCATATCCAGATAAGAAGTCAGGGAATACTGTCCGTTTGTGATCTGTCCGTAACACTGGTTTGTAACGTATTCCCGGCAGAGAATCGGATTTAACGGCATAAAGTCTTCTCCGATAAAGCGAATCAGATTATTAAACAGCAAGGACAGGTATTTGATCAGGTAATCCGGAATATCCGCAAACGTAATCAAAAATAAGTTGCGGATCAGTGTGTGCAGGTTTTCCTGCTGTAAGCTGGTCTTGTCTAATTGAGAAAGTTCGTTTTCCTGTTGGTAGGAGATAATGAAACGATCCAGTTCGGCTTCGGTAAGGGCGCCGTTCTCCACAAGTCTCTGCCCGATCAGCAGATAAATCGGAATCTGTTGATTGAGAAGAATTTCTACCTGTTCTTTGGTCAGATACCCGGCTTCTACGGCAAGTTCTCCAAAGCGTTTGTTTTTCTGCGTCTGGCGGATTAAGATATCGTCTACCTGTTCCGTATTCATATAGCCGGCATGAATGGCGAGCGTTCCCAGTTTTAAATGACGGATATGCTGTTCTTCCATTGCCTGAATGACCTGTTCCGCTGTGACAGCCCGTTTGCTCAGCAGATAATTTCCAAAAAATTGTGCGTACATTTGATCAATCTCTCCCTTCAAATCTGTTTTTCAGAATAGATTCTATTTGCCAGCTGTTTAAGGGCTTTTGGATAAAATCTTTCGCTCCAAGCTGAATGGATTTTCTTAATTGGGACTGCGTGCCCACAGAAGATACGATGACGATATCTGCTTTGGGATTGATTTCCATAATTTCGGAGATAGCCGAATGTCCATCCTTGATGGGCATGACAATGTCCAGGAAAATCAGGTCCGGAGAATGTTTTATATACAGATCGATGGCTTCCTGTCCGTTTTCAGCTTCTATAACGCTGCATGCGCCGAAAGAGGAGATCATAGTTTTTAATTGTTTTCTTGCCAATATGGAATCATCACAAATTAATATCTTTGCATCTTCTAATTTCATGGTAACGCTCCTTTTTTTTGTACGTGATATGAGTATTTTATACTATACGCTTTAAAGTTTCAACATTTATTGTAAGAATCGTCCCTAAAATTTTATGCGTTGCATGTGAGAGGGTTTGCGTATATAATAAAAATACCCATGAAAATGGGGATCAAACGATAAAGGAGAAGTTCATGTTTCAGATTCACTTTCATAAGTTTTCAACGGATGTTCAGATTTATCAGATTTTTTATGTGATTCTCGCGGTTTTGGGCATATATTTGCTGTATGCCGTCCGGAAGATGAGGAAGAACGAAGAAATCAGCCCTTTGATTCTTCCGGAAGAAGAACTTGCAAAATGCAGAGATAAAAAAGGACTGATTGCGGAGATTTCCAGACCTGTCAGCCTGCTGGGAGCCGCTGCTTTGATATACGGTATCTTTGGCGTTATCAACAGTTTGTATTCTGCATTTGGCTGGGGATACGAGGTATGCGGGGTATGTCTGTTTTTAGCTTCTTACGGATGGTATTCTAAGGAGATGAGAAGAGGCGCAGACCGGTATTGCAAGTAGAAAAGTTCTGTCGTGTTATCGTCGTACAGTAACATTGGAGAACATAAACAGCTGCCGTAAGATCGAGGGATCGGTCATACGGCAGCTGTTTTGCTGCAGGAAACATTCAATTGCTGCAATTACCGTTCGGATAAAGGGACGTATTGCTTGTGCGCATCCACATATTTATAGGCGGGACGCATAATCTTGCCGCTGTAGGACAGCTCTTCCAGACGATGTGCGCTCCAGCCGGCAATTCTTGCGATTGCAAAAATCGGCGTATATAGTTCCAACGGCAGATTGAGCATGGAATAAGCAAATCCGCTGTAAAAGTCTACATTCGGGCTGACGCCCTTATAAATCTTACGTTCCTGGGCGATGATTTTGGGAGCCAGTCTCTCGATCATCGTGTACAATGCAAATTCTTTTTCCTTGCCTTTTTCTTTGGAAAGACGCTCAACAAACGAATGGAAGATGAGTGCACGCGGGTCGGAAAGCGAGTAAACGGCGTGTCCCATACCGTAAATCAGCCCTGCGCGGTCAAATGCGTTTTTGTTTAACAATGCGCGCAGATAATTGCCGACTTCTTCTTCGTCCGTCCAGTCATGGATGGTCTCTTTCATATTTTCTATCATCTGAACGACTTTGATATTGGCACCGCCGTGCTTGGGTCCTTTCAAAGATCCTAAAGAGGCGGCGATGACCGAATAGGTATCCGTTCCGGAAGAAGACACGAGATGTGTCGTAAAGGTGGAGTTATTGCCTCCGCCGTGTTCCATGTGAAGAATCAGTGCAATATCCAGAAGTTTTGCTTCTAATGCAGAAAATTTGGAATCCGGTCTTAAAACGTGCAGAATATTTTCCGCAGTGGAATATTCCTGTTTCGGCTGATGAATATATAGGCTGGCACCGTCGTGATAATGCTTGTATGCCTGATACCCATAAACAGATAGAAGCGGAAAAAGACTGATGAGCTGAAGACATTGGCGTAATACGTTCGGAAGAGAAATATCGTCTGCTTTATCATCGTAGGAATAAAGGGTAAGTACGCTCCGAGCCAGCGTATTCATCATATCTTTGCTGGGAGCTTTCATGATAATGTCTCTGACAAAACTGGTCGGCAGCGTCCGGTAATCGCTTAAGAGCGCCGTAAATTCGTCCAGCTGCGGCTTTGTCGGAAGAGAACCGAATAAAAGCAGGTATGTACTTTCTTCAAAACCGAAATGGCTTTGGTCGTCGATTCCGGTTACGATGTCTTTTACGTTGTATCCGCGGTAATATAGGTTGCCGTCGGCAGGTACAGGCTGTCCGTTTTCGATTTTTGTCGCGCGGACGTCGGATATTTGAGTCAAACCAACGAGAACACCTTTTCCGTTTACGTCGCGAAGACCTCGTTTCACATCGTATTCGGAATATAATGCGGGATCGATCGTTGCGGTCTCTGTGCAGAGTTTGGAAAGTTTTAATATTTCAGGGGTTATTTCACTGTATGTATTTGTGTGCATATAAGCCCTCCCTTCTGTCTATTGGCTTATCATAACATATAATTGCAGTATGAAACAAGAAAAAACAAAAATGATTTAAAAAAAATTAAAAAAATTTAGAGTTTGTTTATATTTTAACAATTTATGGGAACCTTAGATTTTTTACTGGAAAAAAGTGCGGATGTAAGCTATGATGAGATACATATCTTGCATGTATCAGCCGTCTGACTGCCCGATGCACTGCAGAAACGGGGAGACGGCGAAAATACGTGGCAAAAAGACAGGAGGAACGGTATGAATACGGAAGAATTGTTTACTTATGTGGATCATACGGCGTTACAGGCGTATACGTCATGGGAGCAGATAGAGGCGCTCTGCCGGGAAGCAGAAACATACCGCATGGCATCCGTATGTATTCCGGGATGTTATGTGAAACGGGCGCACGAAGCGTTTCCGGGATTAAATATCTGTACGGTCATCGGGTTTCCGCTTGGTTACAGCGTTCGGGAAGCAAAGATTGCAGAAGCAAAGCAGGCTGCAGAGGACGGAGCGTCGGAAATTGATATGGTGGTCAATCTCTGCGACGTCAAGAACAGAGAATATGAAAAGGTGAAAAATGAGATTGCCGCGGTCAAACAGGCGGCAGGTGAGAGGGTATTAAAAGTGATCCTGGAAACCTGTTATTTAGAGGAAGAAGAAAAGATTGCTTTGTGTACGGCAGTGACGGAGGCGGGAGCGGATTATATTAAAACATCCACAGGGTTTGGAACGGCAGGAGCTACCCTCAAGGACGTCCGCCTGATGAAAGCGCATATCGGTCCGGGCGTGAAGATAAAAGCCGCGGGAGGCATCCGCAGCAAAACGGAAATGGAACATTATATCGCCGAAGGCTGCAGCCGGATCGGGACTAGTTCGGCGATTTCTATGCTGTTGCCGGATACATCCAAAAATATCAGAAGAACAGAGGGGTGAAAAAGATGGATGCGGTTCGGTTGATTGAAGAAGCATATGAAGCAAAGAAATATTCGTACGCCCCGTATTCCGGGTTTCATGTTGGGGCGGCGCTGCTTACGGAAGACGGAAGAATATTCAGGGGCTGCAACATTGAAAATGCTGCGTATTCTCCCACAAACTGTGCGGAGCGTACGGCATTTTTTAAAGCGGTATCGGAAGGGGCGCTTGGGTTTACGGCAATTGCCATAGCAGGAGACCGTGAAGAATACCTTGCCCCCTGCGGCGTATGCAGGCAGGTTATGGCGGAATTTTGCGACGTTCACTCGTTTCGGGTGATACTTGCCAAATCAAAACAAGAGTATCAGATCGTTACGCTCAAAGAACTGCTGCCGCGGGCATTTTCCGGGAAAGATCTGCGCGGGTAAGGCAGAAGATACAAAAAATAAAAATTTCGTAAAAAAGATTGACAAAAAATTGACATCGTGTATATTTGTAAGTGGTATATTTCGAGGATATATTATAAGTTTAAGGAGGAAAATTTCATGGCAACAAAAGCGTATTACCCAATTGAAGAAATTGGCGCTGGAAAAGTTGGTTTTTCCAGAACACGTTCCATTATTGAAGGTGCTTTTTATGGAAACAACGTGGTAAAAGTGTCTACATTAAGGGAGGCATATGAATTAGCAAAAAATTCACCGGGAACTATTGTAACAGATATGCCTGTATATAGAGGAGAAGAATTCGGTCTTGACAAAGATGCAAAAGTTCTTTTGTTTAACGACGGTGCCGTAACGGGACGTTATGCGGCTGCACGCCGGATCAAAGGAGAACCGGGCGTAGACGCTGCTAAGCTTGATAAAGTGGCAATGGACGCCGTTTACGAATCTCGTTGGAAGACCATGTACCATGCAGAAGTATTTGTAGGCCTTGATCCTGAATTTATGGTAAAAGCTCATCTTCTGATTCCGGAAGGTGAAGAGAACATCATGTATAACTGGATGTTAAACTTCCAGTATATGTCAGATGAATATGTGAAAATGTATAAGAATTCCAAGGCAGTCGGCGACGGCAAAGAGCCGGATATCTATATTTTCTCCGATCCGCAGTGGATTCCGCAGGAAAGACCTGACGTTGACTTTGGCTGCTTAAGCGATCCGTTGACATTATGCTATTTTGATACGGCAGAAAACTGCGCTTGTATCTTAGGTATGAGATATTTCGGTGAGCATAAGAAAGGTACGCTGACGATGGCATGGGCGATTGCAAACAGAAACGGCTACGCTTCCTGCCACGGCGGACAGAAAGAATATACGCTTTCCGACGGTTCTAAATATGTAGCGTCTGTATTCGGTCTTTCCGGATCCGGAAAATCTACCTTGACACATGCAAAACACGGCGGAAAATATCCGATCACGGTATTGCATGACGACGCATTTATCATCAATTCCGATACCTGTTCATCCATTGCATTGGAGCCGACCTATTTTGACAAGACGGCAGATTATCCGACGGGATGCGCAGACAATCAGTACTTATTATCCGCACAGAACTGTTCGGCAACATTAGATTCCGAGGGTAAGGTTCAGTTAGTTACCGAAGATATCAGAAACGGCAACGGCCGTGCGATCAAATCCAAATTATGGTCTCCGAACCGTGTGGATAAGATCGACGCTCCGGTAAATGCAATTTTCTGGATTATGAAAGATCCGACCATTCCGCCGGTAGTAAAATTAAAAGGTTCCGCACTTGCTTCCGTCATGGGCGCTACGCTGGCAACTAAGACATCTACGGCAGAACGTGTGGCTGCGGGAACCGATTTGAACGCACTTCGTATCGTTCCTTATGCAAACCCGTTCCGGACGTATCCGTTAGTAAACGACTACGAGAAGTTCAAGAAATTAGTGGAAGAAAAGAACGTTGACTGCTACATTGTGAATACGGGAGATTTCATGGGCGCTAAGGTAAAACCTGCAGATACGCTCGGAATTCTTGAGACGATCGTAGAAGGCAAAGCAAACTTTGAAGCTTGGGGTCCGTTTGAAGATATTGAGATTATGTATGACTGGTCAGGCAAAACCGGCGATTTCAAACCGGATTTAAATGATAAGGATTATGTGGCGGCATTAAAGAGCGCAATGGAAAACCGCGTGAAGGCAGTGGAAGATTTCGCAACCAAGAAAGACGGTTATGATAAACTTCCGGATGAAGCTTTAGCTGCATTAAAGAAGATTGTAGAAGAAGCAGCGTCCATTTAATCTTGAAATTGACAAAATAAGGGAACCGTGCAATTGGTTCCCTTATTTTTTTTGTATTTTGCATTGAAATATGAGGCATATTAAAGTATAATCATATTAGAATTCCTGAGGTGTTCGATACCCTGCTATTTTGAACCTACATTTTTTTGAAGGGTTTTCTACATTGCCGATTGGATGTCAGGCCGCCATATTGCAGCGGAAGACAGAAAGAGAGGCTGCGGTTACCCACCTGGCTTTGGCTAGGACTCAAAATTGCAGGAAACGGCATTTTGGGTTTTTCCTAATGGATGCCGAACGGCATACAGGTATACCTCTCGGTATATTCTGAAACGTGCCGAACGGCATTTCCAAAAGATGAGTGCATAAAGATACAAAAGAACCTAAGACACAGAAGATTTTTATGCACAGAAGATAAGTCATAAATCTACAAATGACAACATACAAATGAAAGAAGCTGCTTTTTGGGCAGCTTCTTTTCCTTATGATTGCCGAACGGCAAAAAGGTATGATGACAGTGCAGGAACAAGGGAGTGGAAAGGTGAAAAATACAATAAAATTGCTGGTGATCGGATTCGGACTGGCGGGGATTATGTTTCTGGTCATATACGGCGGTTCCGGTAAACGCCGGACCTATACATATTCCGATGAATATGTGCAGCTGCAGGAACTTCCGGCGCTGCTGGATTTTTATTACTATACCGCCGAAGAATGGAAAGAAAAATTAAAAGAAGAGGATTTCGGTGAGACGGTCACGCAGGAGACGCTTGACTGGATTTTAGAACAGACATCCAGTAAAGAATATATTACATACGGAACGGAAGAGGTTTCCACTGAACGATCTTTTTTTTCGTTTGGAAGTCAGAAGAAAAGTAAATCGATCAGCAGAGCGGAGTGGAATGAATTTTATGGGAAATTACTGGATTTGCTGGATGATGAAAAAACGGTTCGACGGTCGGATGAAATTATTTTAAAACAAGAAGACGATTCTCTGGTATGTTCTTCCGGAACCTATCGTATGACGCTTTCTGACCTTGAGGTTTTGCCTATGACTGCAATGGGATTTTATATCAGAGAAGACAGGATTATAGGAATCAGCGATTTGAAAAGTAAATCGGCAGTCCTCTCGAACGTATATATACAAAAAACAGAAAATGAAACGATTTCGTTTCTGCTGAAACATGAAACGTATGAACTCAAGCTTCCGTCGGGAGAAGATTCTATGGGGGCAGGCGAAAATACGGAAGCTTTGACCGAAGAACTTTCCCTGCCGTCCGGCGAAGATACGCAGACGCCTTCGAATGAGATTTTTCTTTCGATCGGCCATGTCTGCGACCTGGTTTGGGAGGACGGTGCGATTGCAAGGGTTCTGGTAAAGGAAGATACGATACAGGGGAATCTGATTGCGGTAAACGATACGACGATAGAAATCGAAGGATACGGAGAAATCAGCCGTTCGCAGGATCTGCCGGTCTATAAAGCGTACGGAACGATAGAACAAAAAGAACTTTCGGACATTGTCATTGCCAATATGAAAGTAGAGTATGTAGTCGCCGAAGAACGCGTGGAGGCAATTCTTTTGACAGAGCCGGCGCAGATCAGCAGGATCCGCGTTCTGTTGCTGGCAGAGGACGGCAGCGCATATCATGAGGAAGTCTGGATCGGGGCGAATGCTCCTTACCAGGTCATTACAAAGAAAGGCAAAAAAAAGAAAAAAGAAGATGCGGTGGTGAAGGCGGGGAAACTGCTTGGAACAGAACAGAACAGTGTGCGTCTGAAAGCGCAGGGAAAAAACGGTCAGCTTTATTTGTGCACTGCTTCCGGGAAACGGATGTCCTACGGATATTACGGGACGCTGGAACTGCGGAAGTATCCGCAGGGATATGCGATTGTCAATGAACTGCCGATCGAACAGTATCTTTGTTCCGTGGTTCCCAGTGAGATGCCCTCGTCGTATGAGCCGGAAGCCTTAAAGGCACAGGCGGTCTGTGCAAGAAGTTATGCGTATATTCAGCTGGAGCATGGGGATTACGCTGCATTTGGCGCTCACGTAGACGATACGACAAACTATCAGGTGTACAACAAACAGGAGCGTGACGAAAAAACGACGGCAGCCGTGCTGGATACGGCGGGAACAGTGATCCGTTATCAGGGAGAAACGGCGGAGGCATACTATTTTTCGACGTCTGCAGGCGTTACGGGAAACGGAGATGCATGGCATTTGGATGAGGATCCGAAGTACGGGTATCTTTCCGGCAGCCTGGTCAAAGAGGGCGGTGGAGAAACGGATCTGTCTACGGAAGAAGCGTTTGCGGCATTTATCGCTCAGCCGGATACGGCTGCTTACGAAAACGGAAAGCCGTTTTTCCGATGGACGGCGGCGGGTGATTTTTCGTCAGAAGAAACGCAGAATAAAATGAAAGAAATCATAGTAACGAGAAAAGAAAAAACGCCGAAAGATATCTCGTTCTATAACGCAAAAGGCCGAGAGAAAAAAGATATGAACGGATTTGGAAGCCTTGTGCGCCTTGCCGTTACCGGGCGGAGTAAAAACGGCGTGATCCTGCAGTTAAAACTGGAATACGAAAACGGAAGCGTTTTGGTGGGAAATGAATATAATGTGCGTTCGCTGCTGGGAGCCGGGGTGAAGGAACTGACGCTTTCAGACGGCTCGAAGCGGGAGTCTGCGCTGCTTCCCAGTGCATATACCACGCTGATTCCGCTGGAAAACGGTACGTACCGCATGGACGGCGGCGGTTACGGGCATGGAATCGGAATGAGCCAGAACGGAGCGCAGGGAATGGCATTGGCAGGAAAAAGCTGTGGGGAAATTTTACAATTTTTCTTTCAGGATATCGAATTGACAAACGGAGACGCCAAATGATCTGGAAATGGATAAAACATGTGAAATTATTTGTAAACAAGTGCAGAAAAGATAATATCGGCGCATTCGCTGCGCAGTCGGCATTCTTTTTGCTGCTTTCCCTGATTCCGTTTTTGATGGTGTTTAGTTCTCTGCTGCAATATACGCTGGTGTCGGAAGCGGCGCTGCTTCGTTTTGTGAATGAGCTTGTACCGGAATATATCGCGCCGTTTGTTATTTCCATTATCCATGAAGTATATCATAAATCCGTGGGAATCGTGTCGGTAACAGCCGCAGCCGCCGTTTGGTCCGCCGCAAAAGGGGTTCAGCATATCGCGGCGGGGTTTAATGTGATTCACGGAGTGAACGAGACGAGAAATCTATTGGTCCGCCGTTTTTGGGCAATTGTATATACGCTGATCTTTATGCTTTCGATTGTGGCTGCGCTTGTGCTGCTGGTATTTGGCAACGGTATACGGGAACTTTTAACGGGATATGTTCCGTTTTTGGCTCAGGCGACCGATTTTTTGTTCCAGTTTCGCGGGCTGATTATGCTGTGCGGTTTCAGCTGTATGTTTACCGTGCTCTTTAAGACGCTTCCGAATCATAAAGGAATTACGGATCATAAGCTTACGTTGAAAAATCAATTTCCCGGCGCTGCTTTATGCGCGGTTTCCTGGTATCTTCTTTCGGCTGGGATTTCAGTATATCTGGACTATTTTAACGGATTTTCCATGTATGGAAGCTTAACGACGATTGTACTTGTAATGCTCTGGCTTTATTTTGGAATGTATATTATGATGCTGTGCGGAGAGATCAATATGCTGTATGGGGAGCGGATGCTGCGGAAACTTAGGTGAAAATTTTAAGGCAGAAGGTTGTGTAATCTTCTGCTTTTCTTTATAATAAAAACAGAAGGTATTTTTGACTTATGATAGGAGGGGAGGACACCATGATGTTATGGAAAAGAATGAAAAAGGCGGGGGCATGTCTTCTTTCGGCTGCTGTGCTGATCGGGACGATACAATATCCATCGCTGCAGGCTGCGGCAAAAGAGGGCAATGCGGCGCAAAGTGCCGTGGCAACTGCGTCCAGCTCGGAAGAAAGTTATGGACGGGGACCGGATAAGCTCAATGACGGGATTGCCGATGACAGCAGCAACCGATGGGCGATGGAGAATACGGGTTCTTCTGCATGGGTGCAGTATGCGTGGAGCACACCGCAGAAAATGAAGAGTTTTCGTATTATCTGGGAAAGAAGAACGGCAAAATCTTATCAGCTTGAAATATCCGACGACGGTTCGTCCTGGAGGAGGATCTCGTCTGTGCTTGAGACACCAGAGAAAACAACCGTAGAAATTACGTTAGATGAGATAAGGACGGCAAAATACCTTCGTTTACATGTCACATCCATTGACGACAGAGAAATCGACGGAATGGCGTATCAGTCCATCTCTATTCTGGAATTTGAAGTATATGGCGCAGATCTTCCCGATCCTGATGCAGAACACGCACAGCAGATCGATGCGTCTCTGACCGGAATAGATAAAATACTGGCGGATTTGGATGCTCCGGTGATAGCAAAGGGGGATCAGAAAATTTACATGCCAGAGATTGACGGCGCAGCCGTTCGGTTTTGTGCGGATTATGAACAGGTGATAGGAGAAGACGGGACGATTTATCCGCCGCTGGAAGATAAGACGGTTCGGGGATTTTATGAAATTACGTCAAAAGAGAGCAAAGAAAGTGTTAAAAGCGATGAATATACCATTGTCGTTCCCGGAGAATATGACAGTCCGGGAGAAAATAAAAAACCTGACGTCATACCTGCGCTTCAGGAATGGCATGGCGGAACAGGAAATTTTATTCTGTCACGCAAAGGAAGGATTCTTTTTGATACGCCGGAGCTTTTAAAAACGGCGGAGGAATTTTCAAGAGATTATAAAGAAATTACCGGCATGGATATTGCCGTGTCCGGCGGGAAAAAATCAGATGCCAGGCCCGGAGATTTCTGCCTGTTCCTTGCAAAAGAAGAGAGCGGACTTGGACGGGAAGGTTACAGAGCCTGCGTGTCTGCTTTTGTTGTGATAGAAGCAGAAGATGCCGTCGGCGCGTATTGGGCGACGAGAAGTATGCTGCAGATCATAAAACAGAACAAAGACAGCATTCCAAAGGGGCTGATCCGGGATTATCCCAAATATGAAGTCCGCGCTTTAAACCTGGATGTGGGGAGGAAGCCTTTTACACTGGAAGTCCTGAAGGATTTTGTGAGAAATATGGCGTGGTACAAGCTGAACAGTTTTCAGGTTCATTTAAATGACAATCTGATTTTCCTGGAAGATTATACGAATGGAACAGCAAGCGACGAGGGCAGGCAGGCTGCGATCGACCAGGCATACGCAGGCTACCGCCTAGAGTCCGGAAAAAAGAATGCTGAAGGAAAATCCGCGACTTCCGAGGATCTGGCTTATACAAAAGACGAATTTCGGAAATTTATCAAAGACAGCAGAACGGTCGGTGTGGACATCGTACCGGAAATTGATCTTCCGGCGCATGCATTGTCGTTTACCAGAGTGTTTCCGGAGTATATGTCGGAAGGATATAATGCGACACAGGCAGGATATGGAAAATACCGGTATTTGATCGATGAACTGGATATCTCAAAACAAGGCGCCGTTGCTCTTGCCAAAGAAATCTGGGCGGATTATCTGGATGGGACGGACCCGGTATTCGACCGGGAGACGACGGTACATATCGGTACGGATGAATTTTTGGGAGGCGGAGAAGAAAGCGGTGAGAATTTCCGCGTGTTTTCGGACGAACTTGTGAAATATATACAAAGCAAGGGAAGAACCGTGCGGCTTTGGGGTTCTCTGTCCAATAAAACAGGAACAACGGCCGTTGCATCCGACGGCGTACAGGCAAATATATGGAGCAGGGATTACGGAACGGCATCCGATATGTACCGGCTGGGATTTGATCTGATCAATACGGCGGACGAGTGGCTGTATATGGTTCCGAACGGAACCGGAAACCGGGGAGCGTACGGGGACTATCTTGATGTAGAACGTTTATATGAGAATTGGGCGGTAAACTCTATGTTTGGTTATACGATTCCGGCAGGGGACGATCAGATGCTGGGCGCATGTTTTGCGATCTGGCATGACAATATCGATACCAGGGCAAACGGATATTCCCAGTACGACGCCATGCTTCGTTATCTGGATACGGCGCCTGTTTTTTCGGAAAAACTCTGGGGCGACGCTTCGGAAACATGTGAGTATGAGGCATTTGCCAAACGGGCAGTCAGCATGGGACGGGCGCCAAACACGGCGATTGGTGCAGAAAATGAGTATGTAACAAATAATATCGCAGAGTACACATTTGAAGAGACGCTGGAAAACGATTCCGGTCCCAATGATTTTTCTTTAAAAACCGCAAAAAATGCCTCGGTTGCAGATACCGGAACACAGGATGATGCCGATCGGAAAGCAATTTCTCTGGCAGGGGGCGAAAGTTATGTGGAAACGCCGTTTGATCTGATGGAACCGGGGACTGTACTGACAATGAAAGTGAAGTTAGACGCAGACGCGGACCTGGAAAGAAGCGAACAGATTCTGTGTGAATCCAAAGACGTATTTGGAACGGACGACGTGGAACGCCTTGATCGGACTGACCGGACATATGCGCTGAAAGCATCTGTCAATTACAGCGGAAACGTCGGATTTTCCAGGGAAGGCTATGGATATCTGTTTGATTACACCCTTCCCAAAGGGGAGTGGGTAGAGCTTTCGTTCCGCAGCGGCGTCAATGGTCAGGTATCTTTATCTATCAATGGGACGCTTGTAGATGAAAATCCGGATCTGTATTATAAAAATCATCCGGAAACAAAAAGAAAGGGTATCCATACGCTTTTGGTTCCGTTTGGACGCATAGGAAGCAAAACAGACAGTTTTCAGGGGCAGGTTGCAAATATTACGCTTTCCGGAACAAGGAAGCGTGGCGAGCGTCCCGCGGTTTCCAAAAACGAATTGATCGAAACACTCAAGAAATATGACGGCGCTGCGCCGGATCGTTATACGGATGCAAGCCGTACCGCGTACGAAAAGGCATATCGGCAAGCCCGAAAAGTCGCTGATTTTGCGGGCAGCACAGATGAGGATTGTGCTTATGCAGCGGAGATTTTCCAAATAGCGGAAGAAGCGCTGCACGAAAAACCGGAAGCTTACTGTCGTACGGAAGAACTGGGATCTGCGATAGAATCGGCAGAAAAAATGCTGCAAAATACGGCAGGCTGCACGAAACAGTCGATCGAGGCGCTGCAGGCAGCGGTAAAAACGGCGAAAGAGGCTCTTTTAGACCCGAACGCATCTTTAGAGGAAATTTCCCGGGTATTGACTGCATTGAGGGGAAAGACGCTGGAAAAAGAAACGGTAAAACCCGAGGAAGAAACAGAAGAAACAGTTTTTGAAGCAGGCGGGATGCGTTATGAGGTCATAAGTCCGTCGGCACGGACGGTAAAACTGGTCAGAGGAAAAGATGCCCCAAGGGTTTTTGTCCATACCGCATCTTATAAAGGCAGGCAGTATCAGGTAAAAGAGATTGCTGCCGGAGCGTTTCGAGGGTGCAAAAAAAAGCTGAAGAAGATTACGATTGGCGCCAATGTGGAAATAATCGGAACACATGCGTTTCAAGGGTGCAGGAAACTGGCAAACGTCGTGCTGAAAAAGAACGCAAAGTTAAGGAAAGTGGGTTCCGGTGCATTTCAAAAGACAGCAAAGAAAATAAAGGTGAAACTGCCAAAGAATTTGAAGAAAAATAAAAAGCTGAAACGTCAGTTGAAAAAAGCCGGGATTAAGCGCGGACTGTAGTTAGATGAATGGAAAAAACCGAAATTCTGAGAAGGATTTCGGTTTTTTTGACGAAGATTTAAATTTGCCATGTCATATTTTTCGTTAATCTATAGATAAGATGTTGAAAAGAGATATAAAAAATTGTATAATCAGTATATTCTTGTTGAAGAATAGGAAAGGAGGAGATTTATGTTTCTCAAAAAATGGAAACAAATGAGTGCATGGATGCTTACATTTGGTATTATAACAGGTTCATTACCGCTATTACCTTCGGAAGTTCATGCAACAGAGCTGGAGACGTTTGCTGCAGGACTGACGGCTCCGACCGTTGCTGCAGGGGCAGACAGTATTTTGATGCCGGAAAAGGAGGGGGCGGAAATTCGTTTTTGCGCAGATTATGAACAGATCATCGGCGAAAACGGACAAGTTTACGCTCCGCTGGAAGATAAGACGGTCAAAGGGTTTTATGAAGTTACTCAGGGTGAAGAGACGGTTCAATCCAGTGAGTTTACGGTTGAGGTACCCGGGCAGCATGCCCATGAAGAAGATGCGAACGCAAAGCCCGCAGTAATTCCTGAGCTTCAGGAGTGGCACGGAACAAAAGGTCTGTTTTATGCAGATTCTTCCAGCCGGATCGTAGTAAACGGCCAGGAACTTTTGGAAATGGCTGCTGCGTTTGCAGAGGATTACAAGGATGTTACCGGTATGCCGGTGAAAGTAGTATCCGGAACAAAAGAAGATGCCGTACTGGGTGATTATTATCTGTCGCTTAGTGAAGCGACGGAAGGCTTAGGAAAGGAAGGATATCGGATGGATATCGGTTCGACCGTTGATGTGGAGGCGGAGACTGCTGTGGGCGCATACTGGGCGACCAGGACGATTCTTCAGATCTTAAAACAGACAAACGGTACTATGCCCAAAGGTATGATCCGGGATTATCCGAAATATGAAGTACGCGGATTTAGCATCGACGTCGGCAGAAAACCTTTTACTCTGGACGCGCTGTATCAGTTTTCCGAAAATATGTCATGGTATAAAATGAACAGCCTGCAGGTACATATCAGCGATAATCTGATTTTTCTTGAGGATTATCCGGATGAAGAGACTGCGATTCGGGAAGCCTATGCGGGTTTTCGCCTGGAATCCACAAAGAAAAGCAGGGTAACGGGAAAAACGGCGACATCAGAAGACGTATATTACAGTAAGGATGATTTTCGGTCTTTTGTTCAGGAGAGCAGGATGCGCGGTGTATCCATTGTACCGGAATTTGATATGCCGGCACATGCACTGCCTTTTACAAGAGCGTTTGCAGAGATTATGTCGACGGGTGTCTCTCCCGGGAACAGATACCGGATTGACGAACTGGATTTGACACAGATGGATGCGCCGGCTGATCCGGAGAACGAGTCGGCCATGGATATTGTTAAAGATATCTGGAATGAATATTTTGAAGGGGACGATCCCGTATTTGACAAGGAGACGACGATTCATATCGGGACGGATGAATATCATGGCGTATCAGGCCAGGCGGGAATCGAATATTTCCGCAGTTTTTCGGACAGAATGATTGAGTTTATTCAGGGAACGGGAAGGACGGTCCGGATGTGGGGAAGCCTTTCCAATAAGAATGGTGAGACTCCTGTAAGATCTGAGAATGTTCAGCTGAATATCTGGAATACCGGATATGCAAATCCGAGTACGATGTATGAAATGGGATTTGATCTGATCAATACCTTAGAAGGACCCAACTATATCGTGCCTGCTGCCGGATATTATAATGACTATATCAATGCGCAGAGTATTTATACTAACTGGAAGCCGAATGTGATCGGTAACCTGACAATGAAGGCAGGTGACGATCAGATGCTGGGCGGATGTTATGCGATTTGGCATGACAGTGTGGATACCCGCGGAAACGGTATTTCCCAGTATGATTCCTTTGACCGGTTCTTTCAGGCACTTCCTGCATACGGCGCAAAACTCTGGGGCGATGCACAGGATCGAAATTTTGCGGAGTTGAAACAGGTATCGGCAAAAACCGGCACGGCTCCGGGAACGGACCTTTACGGAGAACTGGATTATATGACGTCCACCGTTTTGAATTACACATTTGATGAAACATTGTCGAAAGATTCCAGCGTTAACGGATTTGATTTAAAAGATCCGGTTAACGCAGAATTGGTAAGCGGAAGCGGGGAAGGCAAAAAAGCCCTTATGTTAAAGGGAGAGGAAAGTTATGTGGAAACACCGGAAGAACTGGATCTGATCGGTTCGGATGCTGTGTTAAAGATGAAGGTAAAAAGGGATTTGGATTCCGATGACGAGGAACAAATTCTCTGTGAATCCAAGGAAGATTTCGGAATTTACGGCACGTATGCGTTTAAGGCAGTTCAGAAGAATACCGGAAACGTAGGATACTCAAGAGAAGGATATGATTATTCGTTTGATTATACGCTTCCGAAAGATAATGAATGGCATGAACTGGAATTTCACAGCGGGCAGGAAAATACATCCTTGTATGTGGATGGGGAGCTGACGGACAATAATCCGGATATTTATTTTGCGAACCATCCGACTACGGAGTTGAGTGAAAATCTAGAAGCGAAAGGAATCCGCAAAACAGCTACCATGCTGGTTCCAATGGGACGCATCGGAAGCAGAACCAAAAGCTTTCAGGGGCAGATTGAATACGTGACGGTAAGCGGATCAAAAGAAACCTCGGGAGAATACGGAAAATTACCGTGTGACGGATGGCAGGGAAACGCGTGCAGTACGCATCGTTCCGAAGGGTCGATTGCGGCGGTATTTGACGGTAATACCGAATCGTACTGGCATCAGGACTATGATAATGACGTGAAAGGCGGCGATTCGGAAAAGGATAGTGTACATCCGGATTCCGAAGATCATTGGTTTGAAATTATACTTCCGGAAGCAAAGGAAATTGCAAAATTATCTTATCTGCCGAGGCAGAACAGTGCAAACGGACGGATTTACGAGTATAGTATTGAAGTGACGACAGATACGGACGAAATCGTGACAGTGGCGGACCATCAGAGCTGGGCAAACAATGTTTCTTTAAAAACAGCGGTATTTGAGCCGATTACGGCAAAGAAAGTGAAGCTGGTGATCCATAGGTCAGAAGGCGGCCATGCTACGATCGCAGAGCTTAGTCTTTATGAAGATTCTGATCTTGATGTCCTGAAATCCAGTTTGAGGGAAACATTGGAGCAGACAGGGAATCTGGATGAGAGTGCATATACCCAAATCAGCTGGAATGCGTTTCTGAAAGCAAAAAAAGAGGCGGAACAGATACTGGTATTTGCTGACAATATAGATCCGGAGGATTATATTTATGTCAGCGAGCAGCTTTTGGCAGCACAGGAAAAATTAGAGCCGATGGATGCTTTGACAAAAAAGAAATATCAGGCGGCTGCAGATCTAAAGAAACTTAAGGATCAGCTTTTAACAGATTTTACATCCTCTTCTGTGACGGAATGGAATCAAGTCATTGAGAAAGTGAAAGATCTTCTCGCTAAAGAAGATGCAGAAGAGCAGGAGCTTTTGGACGGATTTGCGGAACTGGAAAATACCAAAGACAGCTTAGCAGAAAAAATCTTAGAAAAAAAGAGAGAATTAAGCGCTGCGGTAGAAGCGGCGGAGAAAAAGATTATAAATACGGCAGGCTATACAAAGGCATCCGTTGAAGAATTAAAACAGGCAATCAACGCTGCAAAAGCGGTTTTAGAAAAGGAATCGCCTGGGTTTGACGAAATGGATGAAGCACTGAAAAAATTAAACAGCAAAAAGCTGGAAAAAGAACCGGAAAAACCGAATGTGGATAAAGGATTAAAGGATAATGACACATTTGAAGCCGGAGGGATGAAATATCAGGTCATACGGGCAGCATCTTTGACAGTAAAGCTGATCAAAGGAAAAGATGTACAGAATATTATGATTGATACGGCATCTTATGACGGAAAGAAGTATAAAGTAACCGAGGTTTCTGCCAAAGCATTCAATGGATGCAGTAAGAAACTAAAGAAAGTTACGTTTGGTACAAATGTGGCGGTGATTGGGAAAAATGCGTTTAAAGGCTGTAAGAAGTTAAAAACAGTCATTGTTAAGAATAAATCCAAACTAAAGAAGGTAGGCACCGGCGCATTTAAGAAAACCGCGAAGAATATCAGTATAAAGCTGCCAAAGGATCTGAAGAAGAATAAAAATCTTAAAAAGCAGATTCAAAGAGCGGGAATAAAAAAAATAAAATAAAAGATTTGATTCCATAATACGGGGTATCGTGGTTTGCTCAAATCATGGTACGCCCGTATTAATTTTTGCTTTCATACCAATAAGTTGTGTATTCATATAACAGTATTACAGGAGGTATAAAATGACAAAATCAATTGCAAACATAGGCAGGCGAAGCCTGAGTTTTATTACTGCCGGCATTATGGCAGTTCATATGCTCCCGGCGGTTCCGGCTGCCGCTGCAGAGGCAGACTCTCCGGCGTATCAGAAACCAACGCCGAAAAAGGCGTGCAGCCTGTCCGTGTCCGACAGTAATGTGACACTGGATCAGCCGTTTGCTACAAAAACGGCGGGAAGTAAAAACTTTCGTATTCCTACTTTCATCACATTGGAAAACGGAGATCTGATCGGAACCGCAGATGCAAGATGGGAATATGCTGCAGACGGCGGCGGGCTGGATATTATCGCTTCCGTATCCAGCGACGGCGGAAAAACATGGAACTACAGCTTTCCGTTTTTTTTCCCGGACAGCAATGGCTTTTCGGGTCGGAATACCAGCGCTCCTTATTGGAGCGATGCAACTACAATCATTGATTCCTGTATCCTGGAGGGACCGGACGGGACGGTGTATTGTTTTGCGGATGTTAATCCTACCGGAGCGACTACGCTTTATCAGAACAGGCATCAGTATGCACATGAAGAGGGAAGAGACGTAGAAAATTACATTGGAAACAATAAAAATCTTCCATGTACCGGAAGCGTAGGAACCGGAACGGGATATGTCACGGTAGACGGTAAACGCAGACTTGCTTTAACAGAGGATTATACAAAGGTTCTGACCGAACCGACTGACGAAGACCTTATTACATATCCGTATTATGTGGGGGATTTTACAGACGGATATGCTCCGATCCTAAAGAGAGAAGATCATGCGCCGACAGGTTATGGCGTGGATGAATGGTATAATATTTATTCCGTCAACGATCATGGAGAATACATCAACAGCTTAGAACAGAATCAGGTTGGTTCGGCTACGGAGGTAAATATGGATCCTCTCGGAAAAGTACAGCAGAACGTATACTATGAAGGCTCGAAGTACCATATCTATTGTATTGCCCATATTTGGATGGTCACTTCCAAAGATCATGGAAGAACCTGGACAGATCCGGTGGATATTAACGATCAGGTCAAAAGACATGAAAATGAGCATGCCATACTGGTTTCACCGGGACAGGGTATCGTTACCAGCGACGGAACGATCGTATTCGGCGTATATGACAACAGCGGCACCATCCAGGGCGAACAGGAAAATGCAAGCATCGTCTATTCCAGCGATCGCGGAAAAACCTGGAAACGGACAGAGGATATACCGGATATGTGGTCTTCCGAAAATGAAATTGTGGAGATTGAAGATGGGAAGGGCACGCTGCGTATGTTTTTCCGTAACGGAAATAATGCAATTTGTTATGCAGATGCAGAAAAAGATGAAACCGGCGAATATCACTTCAAGCGTCCTGTAAATACCAGAGTTTCAGTCACCTCCGGCTGTAATGTGTCCGCTATTTCTTATTCTAAAAAGATTGATGGAAAACAGGCGATTATGGTAGCGTGCCCGACTTCGAACGGACGTGCCAACGGAAAAATACATACGTTTCTGGTAAATGACGACGAAAATCATACGATGGAATTAAAGAATGCGTATTCGCTTGGCGGAGGAGCTTTTGCATATTGCTGTCTGACGGAACAGGCAGACGGTTCCCTTGCTCTTTTGTGGGAAAAAGGCAACGGAGGAGGAATCTTTTTTAACAGCTATGACGTCAAAGAGGTCGTTCCAGACGGAGCATTCGGCAGCGCTCCGATTAAAGTGGAAGTTGCAGAAGGAGAGGACTACACATTGTCATATGAAGGGGATGTAACTATCGATACAGAGCCGGATGCTTCTACGGCATCTGTGTCTGTGGTGAAAAACAGCTATCTTGGAATGTGCAGTCACAGCGGAATCGACTCTGACTCCAGCTTGGACAGTTTTGTAAAAACCGTGGATAAGTCTCTGAATATTTCGGATGCAGAATTTACATTTACCGCATCCGGAAATGACTGGCAGATCAAAAATGAAACAAAAAATCTATACCTGACAAATGCGGGAGCCGATAGTTTTTTCAATGTAAATGCTGCAAATATGCAGGTATCTCCTGTATCGGGCAAAGATACGTTCTATATCAGACAGCAGAATAATGGAGGATATGTAATGTTCTATGCTCCGCAGATGAATTTCAACAGAAACAGCCAGTTTCAGGCAAATGATACGGGTTATGAGCTGACGCTTCTGGAGAAACAGGAAGAGGCTTCTGATCGAGATATCATTCCGGGATACCGGAAAGTATCCGGAGCATCCGGAATTAAAAACGGCGGGCGTTACCTGATCGCTTACATCTGGGATGACGGCAATATCATGATTCTCTATCCGACAAACGGTAAATATAACCAGACGAAACATGTAAATCTGGAGAATCGGTCGATTGTTTCGGTTCTCACGTTTACCGGAGTTGGCGAGGGGATAACGCAGGCTGTAATGAATGGCGTAAGCTACAGAATCTGGGTGACAAAAGACCATCCGCAGCCGGATGCGGGCTGCTCCCACAATGTCGTCAGGAAGAATCAACTTGCAGAATCCTGTGAGGAAGACGGATATACAGGAGATCAGGTCTGCACAAAATGCCATGGTATGATAGAGGAAGGAGAAGTAGTTTTGGCTTTTGGTCATACTTGGGATGCGGGTTCTCTCAGCCGGGCAGTTACGGAAACGGAAAATGGTGTATGGATCTATCAGTGCAGTAATGATGCTTCTCATACGAAGACAGAGCCGATTTATGCTCTGGCGTATGAAGAATTTATGAACGAATATCAGGCGGCTGTCAATGCCAAAGAAAATGAGGGAATGTATATACAGGAATCTTTTGACCAGCTTACACAGGCTCTTGCAGGCTGCGAAGCGGCTGCAGCGGGAAGTGTACGGCATTCGGTTTTGTATCAGAAAACAGACGCTCTGCGTGCCGGGAATGCGGCGCTTGTAAAGAAATCCGCGGATGTGATAAAAAATGATTTAAGGGCAGCATTGGAAAAAGCCGCAAAAGATACTTCATCCGCAGGAATTGATGCCGGTATTTGGACAGAATTTACAACTGCGCGCGCAAATGCAGAAGAGGCGGCAGAAAACGGTAAGACGGCAGAAGATTTTTGGCAGGCTTTCAAAGCGCTGACGGCGGCACAGCAGAATTTGGATGCTGCAAAAGGAGAGCTGAAGACGGCGCAGGAGAAGCTTGCAGAAGCCGTAAAAAAAGCGCAGAATATTTATCATACGAACGGGGCGGGCTATACGCCCGGAAGCTGGAAGATATTTTCCGATGCATATAACGCTGCCTGCAAAGTCTCTTCCGATGCAAGTGCCGAAGCATTAAACAAATTGCTTCTCAATCTGGAAAAGGCGCAAAAGGGTTTGGTTTTACAGTCCAAACCTGCGGTGAAAAAAGGCGACACCATAACTGTGAAAGATGTGGAATATAAAGTGCTGGATACGGCAAAGAAAACGGTTTCGGCAGCGAAATGTAAAAATAAAAAAGCATCTTCCGTTACCGTACAGGGTACGGTAACAATCAGCGGCACAGTTTATAAAGTCATTCAGATTGATGCGAAAGCATTTAACGGCTGCAAATTGAGAAAAGTTACAATCGGAGTCAATGTGGAAACGATCGGAGCAAACGCATTTAAAGGATGCAATAAGCTAAAGACCGTCAATGTGAAGAACAAGTCAAAATTAAAGAAGGTCGGTTCCGGCGCATTTAAGAAAACCGCAAAGAATATCAGTATAAAATTACCCAAGAATCTGAAAAAGAATAAGAACCTGAAGAAACAGATTCAGAGAGCGGGGATTAAAAAAATAAAATAGCAGGTTTGATATTATACGGAGAACTGCAGATTATTGTTGCGGTTCTCCGTAAAATATTGCAGTTGTTTATGCAAGTTTATGAAAATGATTGAAAAGAAGTTTATTTTTTTGTATAATAACACATATAAGCAGAAATTTAACGAATGGAAAGGAGAAAGATGTTATGTTTCGTAAAAAATTAAAGCGGATCGGTGCCTGGATGCTTACGATGAGCATGCTGTTCGGTGCAGTTTCGTTTCCGTCTGTAAGGGTTCATGCGGCAGACTCCGAGAATTCTGCCGTCAGCGCAACGGCAACGGCGTCAAGTGTGGAGGCTGGCTCTACACCGGCAAGTAAAGTGAATGATGGAGATTCATCCAGCAAGAGTTCCAGATGGTCATCGGCGCGAGGAGCCGGTCCTCAATGGATACAGCTTCAATGGGATGCGCCTCAGACAATGAAGAACATTGTGCTCTACTGGGAACGTAGAAATGTGGAAAATTACAGGCTTGAAGTATCGAGTGACGGACAAAACTGGAATGATCCAATTTGGTCAAATACGGGTTATCCTAAGAAAAATAAAGAAATCATTACGTTAGATGCGCCTGTGACAGGGTCTTACCTGCGTTTGTATATCGAAACCGTACACAGTGAAAGTATCGATCCGTCGGAAACGTCATGGGATACGGCTTCTTTATATGAGATCGAAGTATATTCCGATGAAATTCCTGACAGGAGAACAGAAGCACAGAAAGTTGCAGATGAAATAGAAAAACCTGAAGTTGCAGAAGGCGATACGAAACTTTCTATGCCGGAAAATCTTCCTGAGGGAGCGAAAGTCCGTTTTTGTGCGGATTACGAAGAGGTGGTCGATGAAGACGGAACCATTTATACGCCGATTTCACAAAAGACGGTAAAAGGATTTTATGAAGTGACGCTAGCGGATGAATCTTCTGCCAGAACGGAAGAGTTTACGATTACGGTTCCCGGACAGTACACAGAAAGTGAGTCGTTAAATGCAAAGCCTGCTGTCATTCCAGAACTTCAGGAGTGGCATGGGGGAACAGGCCGGTTTCTTGTGAAGGCAGACAGTAAAATCGTGGTAGGAGACGACGCGCTTTTTGATGTGGCCGGGGAATTTGCCAAAGATTATAAAGAAATAACCGGAATGGAGATAGAAGTAATTTCCGGGAACTGGATGAGCGTTAAAATGGGAGATTTTTATCTTTCCTTGACTGACGATACTAACGGTCTTGGCAAAGAAGGATATACGCTTTCGGTTCATAATTCCGTTTTTGTGGAAGCGGAAGAAGCTACCGGTGCATACTGGGCGACGAGAACGATTCTGCAGATTTTAAAACAGACAAGCGGAAGCATGCCAAAAGGACTCATTCGGGATTACCCTAAATTTGAAGTAAGGGGATTTAGCCTTGATGTGGCAAGGAAGCCGATTTCACTGGATGCGCTGTATGCATTTGCTAAGAATATGTCCTGGTATAAAATGAATAATTTTCAGGTTCATTTAAGCGATAACCTGATTTTTATGGAAGATTATCCTACGATTGAACAGGCAATTGAAGAAACGTATGCGGGATTTCGTCTGGAGTCCGGAGTAGTAAATCCGGATACGAATAAATCAGCGACTTCTGAGGATGTGTCGTATACAAAAGATGAATTCCGTACATTTATTCAGGACAGCAGGACGATTGGCGTAAGCATTATACCGGAACTTGATATGCCTGCGCATGCGTTGCCGTTTACAAGGGCATTTCCGGAATTTATGACTGTAAAAACAGGTATTCCAACGAATAGAAGCCGTCACATTATTGATGAATTAAATTTGGAAAAAGAAGGCGCGTACGATCTGGCAAAGCGGTTATGGCAGGATTATTTTGACGGGGAGAATCCGGTATTTGACAAAGAGACGATTATACATATCGGTACGGATGAATTTCATGGAAAAGAAGGGCAGGAAGGCATTGAAATGTTCCGGCGTTTTTCAGATGAAATGATTAAATATATACAAAATACCGGAAGAACGGTTCGTATGTGGGGATCGTTGTCAAATAAACGGGGGGAAACTCCGGTTGCGGTAGACGATGTTCAGCTTAATGTATGGAATACAGGCTATTCCGTACCGAGTGATATGCATAAGCTTGGTTATGATTTGATCAATACCCTGGACGGATCTCTTTATGTGGTTCCGAGCGGAATAGGAAAGAGCAGCAGAGGAGGTTATGGAGATTATCTGAATACAACAAATCTTTATAACAACTGGCAGGCAAATAATTTGGGCGGTTATATCGTACCGGCCGGAGACGATCAGATGCTTGGGGCTTGCTATGCCGTATGGCACGACAATATCGACACACGGGCAAACGGGATTGCCGAGTATGATTCGTTCGACCGCTTCTTTGATGCGCTCCCAATGATGAGCGCGAAATTATGGGGAGATGCAAAAGACAGAAACTTAACGGATTTTACGGCTCTGATTTCCGAAACGGGAACCGCGCCGGATACAAATATGTATGCGGAACTGGATTTTGTGACAAATACGGCTGCGGACTGGACGTTTGACGATACGCTTACGGCAGATGCAAGCGTAAATAAAAATGATTTGACAGAAGTTAAGAATGCAGAACAGACGGAAGCAGACAACAACAGTAAAGCGATTTCTCTGAAAGGAGGAGAAAGCTATGCGGAGACGCCGTTGGATCAGGTAGGATCGGATGCTGTAATTACCATGAGAGTGAAGAAAGAAGCCGGAGCAGAAGAGGACAGTGAACAGATTCTTTGCGAATCCAAGGATTCCTTTGGGAATATCGGCACTTATGCGTTGAAAGCATCGGTAAAACAGACGGGAAACGTAGGTTTTTCGAGAGAGGGATATACCTATTCTTTCAATTATACGCTTCCGGTTGGCGAGTGGGTAGAGCTGGAATTCCACAGCGGACAGAAAGATGTGGCGTTGTATGTGAATGGAAGCCTTGTAGACGACAGCCCGACATTTTATTACGATAATCATCCCGATGTGGAAAGAAGTGAACAGATCTCTAATGCGAATGCGATGGTGAGGACGATGATGGTTCCGATCGGACGTATTGGAAGCAAAACGGACAGCTTCAAAGGACAGATTGATTATGTGAAGGTTACCGGTTCCAAAGAAGTTTCAGGAGAGGAAGCTACGTCTCAGATTCTGCAGAATAAAGTGCAGGAATATCCGGATACTTTGGCGGCAGGATATACGGACGGCAGCTGGAAGATACTTGTAAAAGCGCGTCAGGAGGCGCAGGCGGTCATTGAACATGCGGACAGTACGGCGGAGGATTTTACACTGGCTTATGAGAAACTGCAGGGCGCAGCCGCAAAACTGGAACAAAAGCCTGCAGATTATGATCAGACAGTAGAGAATTTCAATCAGATTGCCGATGACCTGAAGGATGCAGTCAAAGAAATCGATATGGAAAACCTGGATAGTTATACGGAAGAAACGGTTTCAAAAATTCAGGCAGCGCTTTCTTCTGTGAAGAGCATGCTTCAAAATCCAAACGTTACGGCAGAAGACATCAAAGATGCGTTAAATGTAATCAAAGACATACAGCTTGTTACGAAAGCAGAGGAAGCAGAGGTAAATACAGCACGCGGTGAATTGAAAACAGAGATAACGGCGGCAGAAGCAAAACTGAAAAATACTGCAGGGTATACCAAGGATTCGGTTGATGCATTGAAAAAAGCAATTGCGGATGCAAAAGCAGTTGCTGATAGGGAAGACGCAACGTTGAAGGAGCTGAAGGACGCTTTAGCGGCGTTAAAAGGAAAAACTCTTATAAAAGATACGCCCAAGACAGACACGTCCCTAAAAGATAACGACCCGTTTGAAGTAAACGGCGTCAAATACCAGGTAGTCAGCGCCGCAGCGCTTACAGCAAAGCTGATCAAGGGAAAAGACGTTTCAAACGTGAAAATCAATACCGTTTCCTATCAGGGAAAGACGTACAAGATCGTGGAGATCGGCGCAAAGGCATATAACGGCTGCAAGAAAAAATTAAAGAAAGTTACGATCGGCGCAAACGTGGCGAAGATCGGAAAAGACGCATTCAAAGGCTGTAAAAAGCTGACGAATGTCATAGTGCAGAATAAGTCGAAATTAAAGAGCGTCGGCGGCGGAGCATTTAAAAAGACAAGTGCAAAGATTAAAATCAAACTGCCGAAGACGTTAAAGAAGAATAAGAAATTAAAAGCACAGATCAAAAAAGCAGGCATTAAAAAGGGACTGTAGAAGTTTCTGTAAGTTCCGTCCTGTCCGATCGCTGAGAACATAGAAAGATCGGTTATGATTTGCCGAAAAAGTTCCGGAAACGAAATTTTGTTTTCGGAACTTTTTTATTGCATTTTTACGAATGCTGTGTTACTATGCAAGAAATAGTTTTCACATGGAGAAACAAATACGGATAACTGCAGTGAAGGCGTCCTGTGCACGGACCGGACGGTTCGCACAGAGGTAAGTCATGCCACACCTATCAGAGAGAAGAAGTCATCGGCTGGAAGCTTCTTTATGTAAGGAATGACCGAACGTTCCCGCCGGAGCAGTATGGGTGAACCGAGTTGAGTAGTCCATAACGGTTTGTGTACGTTACGCACAGAGTAAGTGCCCGGGGAGGTTTGTTCCCGGGAATTTGGGTGGTACCGCGGAGTGATTCGTCCCTGGAGAAGGGAAGAAGCGCTCTTTTTTGTTGCCATGTAAAAGATATGTGTTCCGCAGGAGGAACGATCAGGAAGGGAGAAACAGAATGAAGGAAAAATTGCAGAAAATCAAAGAGGAAGCAATCAGGCACATTGAATCGTCTGAGGATCTGAGCAAGCTGAATGATGTTCGGGTTGCCGTTCTGGGTAAAAAAGGAGAATTGACAGCTGTACTAAAAAGCATGAAAGATATCCTGCCCAAGGACCGTCCGGCGTTTGGGCAGATGGTCAATGATGTTAGGGCGGAAATTGAAAAAAGATTGGAAGACGCAAAATCGGCGCTGGAGGCAAAGGAAATGGAACTTCGCCTGCAGAAAGAAGTCATTGACGTAACGCTTCCCGCTAAGAGAAATAAAGTCGGGCACAGACATCCCAATACGATAGCGTTAGAGGAAGTGGAGCGTATTTTTATCGGCATGGGGTATGAAGTGGTTGAAGGTCCGGAAGTTGAACTGGATTATTATAATTTTGAAGCGCTCAATATTCCGGCAAACCATCCCGCAAAGGATGAGCAGGATACCTTTTATATTAACGAATCGATTCTGCTGCGTACCCAGACATCTCCGGTACAGGTCCGCGAGATGGAAAAAGGGAAGCTGCCGATCCGCATGATTGCGCCGGGCCGGGTGTTTCGGTCGGATGAAGTGGATGCGACACATTCGCCGTCGTTTCATCAGATCGAGGGTCTTGTGATCGATCAGCATATTACGTTTGCCGATCTGAAAGGGACTCTGGCAGAGTTTGCCAGAGAGCTGTTCGGGGAGGATACGAAAGTGAAATTCCGTCCGCACCATTTTCCGTTTACGGAACCGAGTGCGGAGGTAGATGTTTCCTGTTTTAAATGCGGCGGCAAGGGATGCAGATTCTGCAAAGGCAGCGGCTGGATCGAGATTTTGGGCTGCGGTATGGTACATCCGAGAGTGCTGCGCATGAGCGGGATCGATCCGGAACAATATTCCGGTTTTGCATTTGGCGTCGGTTTGGAGCGGATCGCATTGCTGAAGTATGAAATCGACGATATGCGTCTTTTGTATGAGAACGACGACAGATTTTTAAAACAGTTCTAAATGGAGGAGGAAAGAATATGAATACATCATTTGAATGGATAAAAGCGCTTGTTCCTGGACTTTCGGCGACGGAACAGGAATATACGGACGCAATGACATTGTCCGGTACAAAGGTAGAAGGGTATCGGAAACTGGACGCGGATTTGGAGAAGATCGTTGTGGGACAGATTGTAAAGATAGAGCCGCATCCGGACGCAGATAAATTAATTGTCTGCCAGGTGGATATCGGAACGGAAGAACATCTGCAGATTGTAACAGGAGCTCCCAACGTATCGGAAGGAGATAAAGTGCCGGTTGTATTGGACGGCGGAAGAGTAGCGGGCGGACATGACGGAACTATGACTCCGGGCGGAATTAAAATTAAAAAGGGAAAACTCCGCGGTGTGGAATCGTTTGGTATGATGTGCTCCATCGAAGAACTGGGTTCCAGCCGTGATATGTATCCGGAAGCGCCGGAGCTTGGCATTTATATCTTTGATACGGACGCTGCAGTCGGAAGCGACGCTGTGGAAGCGCTGGGACTGCACGATGCGGTATTCGAGTATGAAGTGACTTCCAACAGAGTAGACTGTTATTCTGTGCTTGGAATCGCCAGAGAGGCGGCCGCTACGTTTCGGATGGAATTTCAGCCGCCGGTTGTGAGGGAAACAGGAAATCAAGAAGACGTAAACGATTATATTAAAGTAACCGTACAAGACAGCGATCTTTGTTCCCGTTATGCGGCAAGAGTTGTAAAAAATATTAAAATCGCTCCGTCGCCGAAATGGATGCAGAGACGACTCGCGGCGCAGGGGATTCGTCCGATCAATAATCTGGTGGATATTACCAATTATGTGATGGCGGAGTACGGACAGCCGATGCATGCGTACGATCTGGACACGATCGCGGGAAAAGAAATTATTGTCAGGCGTGCAAAGAACGGCGAAACTTTTGTTACGTTAGACGGACAGGAGCGGGAACTGGACGATAGCGTACTGATGATCTGCGACGCCCAAAAAGCAGTAGGAATCGCCGGAATTATGGGCGGAGAAAATTCTATGATCACCGGGGATGTGAAGACGATGCTGCTGGAAGCGGCATGTTTTGACGGAACCAATATTCGTCTTTCCAGTAAAAAAATCGGTCTTCGGACAGATGCATCTTCCATATTTGAAAAAGGACTCGATCCAAATAATGCGATGGAAGCGATGAACCGCGCCTGCCAGCTGGTCGAGGAACTGGGAGCAGGTGAAGTCGTCGGCGGTATGGTAGACGTTTATCCGGTGAAGAAAGAAGGAAGGCGCATTCCGTTTGAACCGGAAAAGTATAACCGCTTGCTTGGTACGGATATTTCAAAAGAAGAGATGCTTTCTTATTTTAAGCGCCTGGAACTTAGGTATGATAAAGACGCAAATGAGATTGTCGTACCTTCCTGGCGGCAGGACCTGGAATGTGATGCGGATATTGCAGAGGAAGCGGCAAGATTTTTCGGTTACGATAATATTCCGACGACACTTCCCACCGGAGAAGCGACGACAGGTAAGCTTTCTTTTAAACTTCGTATCGAAGAAGCTGCGAGAGATACGGCGGAGTTCTGCGGATTTTCCCAGGGGATGTGCTACTCTTTTGAAAGTCCGAAAGTATTCGATAAGCTTTTGATCCCCGCAGATTCTAAACTGAGGGAGGCGGTGACGATTTCCAATCCGCTGGGGGAAGATTTTTCCATTATGCGGACGATCCCGTTAAACGGAATGCTGACTTCCCTGTCAACCAATTATAACAGAAGAAATAAAAACGTACGTTTGTATGAGCTGGGCAATATTTATCTGCCGAAGCAGCTTCCCGTAACGGAGCTTCCCATGGAGCGGATGCAGTTTACGCTTGGTATGTACGGAGAGGGAGACTTTTATACGCTAAAAGGCGTGGCAGAAGAGTTTTTATTAAAAATCGGCATGAACGATAAGATTTCTTATCGTCCGGATTCCGCCAGGCCGTATCTGCATCCGGGACGCCAGGCGGATATGATTTACCAGGATCGTACGATCGGTTATATCGGAGAGGTTCATCCTGTTGTTGCCGCAAATTATGCGATCAAAGACCGTGTGTATATTGCGGTATTGGATATGCCGGAGGTTTTAGTGAGCGCAAGTTTTGACCGGAAATACCAGGGAATTGCGAAGTTTCCGGCAGCGACCCGCGATATCAGCATGGTAGTGCCGAAGGAGATTTTAGCGGGGGATATTGAAAAAGTATTCGATGCCAAGGGCGGCGCGTACCTGGAAAGTTATCAGCTGTTTGATGTTTATGAGGGGAGCCAGATTACGCCGGGCTTTAAGTCTGTCGCATATTCCCTGACATTCCGCGGCAGGGATAAGAATCTGGAAGAAGCCGATCTGACCGGCGCTATGGAGCGAATATTAAAAGCGTTAGAAGCGATGGGAATTGAGCTAAGAAAATAGGAAAAGTATTGAAAAATATTTTATGCGTGCTATAATAAAAAAGTAAAGTATTTTAATAAAAAATATATGGAAAGGAACATGAAGTATGAAAAGGGAAAGAAGAAGTTTATTGAACAAAGTAACAAGTTTGATACTTGCAGCGGCAATGTTGTTTTCGGTTGCAGTCGTTTCGGCACCGGATCCGGTCAGCGCATCTGTCCACAGTATGCCTGGTAAAGGAGGTACGGTTGCGATTGCGGATGCTGCAAGCTCGGTGATTGCCGGCGATTATAACTGGATTTCGTATAAGGCGCCGAATGACGGTTATCTGCAGATTCGCTTTGTAAATGCTACCAGAATACCAGAGATCGGATATTCGGTAGGCGAGGTTCAGATGTTTAATACGGCAAAAAGCCAGCCGTTATCTTCCGCTTTTGTTTATGATACAAGTTCAAACGTGGCAGGCTTCTCTTCCGAGTGCTATGGCGTAAAGAAGGGAAGGACATACCAGATTCGTATTAAATCTGTTGGCGGCGTGAATGTCGTTGGAAAATTTAAAAAAGTGAAAGATAAGAGCGGCACGAAAAAGAAAAAAGCGTTGAACCTGAAGAGAGGCAGATCCACAGTAGGTGTGATTGCAGCAGGTACTTCCAATTCTCATTGGTATAAGTTTACATTGAAAAAGCCTCAGAAGATGAATGTGAATTTGACCCCGTATTTAACAGGCTCAGTAAATCTTTCTGTGAAAGGACCTGGGATTTATCCGTATGCGAAAACAGTAACTTGCAGAACAGATGACGGAAAGACGATTTGGCTGAATAATTACAGTAAAAAATATCAGGTAAGATGGCCGAAGATCAGAACAGGAACCTACTATATTGAGGTGAAACCGGCAAATAAATTGGTAAACGGTTATTATAAACTGAGTTGGAAATAAAGAATAACAAAAGGGTGGGCGGTTGCCTGCCCTTTATTTGATGTATCAGCTTCTTACAGTGAGTCTTTCCTTTATGAAACCTTTGTTATGGTAAAATGACCAAAGTTCTGTTATAATAAATAAATCCAATGAGAAATGGAGGGAAGGATATGGGACGTCGATATCGCAGATATATGTTTTTTGTCCTGGTTTGCATGGTATGTATAGTTCCACGGATTGTTTCTGCAGATGACAGGGTAAAAGAAAAAGAGAAGGAGTATGATTTTAATCAGAATAAAAACGTTACGATTTCGAATCAGAAATCCTACGAGTCGTCCGGAGCGTATACATGGTTAAAGTATAAAGCGGCTGCAGACGGTTATTTAACCGTGCGGATTTCAAATCCGGCAGGTGCGGTGAGCCATGCAAGAGGTTACCTTGCGCTGTATAACAGTACCAAAGGGACGCTGCTATCGTCGAAGTCTATCTTTTATAATGCAGCGCACAGCCAAAACGCCTATTGGCATACGTTTACGTTCGGGATGCGGGAAAAGCAGGAATACTATATCCGGGTGAGGGCGGAAAACGCCGTCAGCATATCCCGTACGTTTACAAAGACGAACGATAAATCCGGAGCCTTGCAATCCAAAGCCCTGAAACTTAAAAAAAATAAAATGAAAACGGGTTTGATTCCGGCAGGAATTTCCAATACGGACTGGTATAAGATCAAATTGACCAAAAGCCAGCGGCTGCGTCTGTATTACAATGTCAAAACCAGCGGCTGTTTTCGGATGACTATTTACGCCGGATCCAAACAAATCGGTGTGAAAAAGATGTATTATACTTCGGGGACAAAGAAGCTTACTCTGTACCAGTCTTCCACGACGACCGGGAAGAAGACAGGCTTAAACAAAGGCAGATATTTCTTAAGAATAGACAGGGCGAACAGCGCTTCTTCCGGCTATTATAAAATAAAATGGAATTGATTTGGGATAAGAGGGAGAACAGTGAATGGATGTAAAAGATTTTTCTTATGATCTGCCGCAGGAATTGATTGCGCAGGATCCGCTTTTGGACCGCTCCAGCTCCAGGATGATGGTACTGGATAAGAGTTTCGGTACGGTGAACCATCGCATCTTTTCGGAAATTACGGAGTATCTGAAACCGAACGACTGTCTGGTTCTTAATAATACAAAAGTAATTCCGGCGCGTTTATATGGCAGTAAAGAGCAGACCAATGCGAACATTGAAATTTTACTCTTAAAACGCAGAGAAGATGATGTGTGGGAGACTTTGGTAAAGCCTGGCAGAAAAGCAAAAACCGGGACCAAAATTCTGTTCGGCGACGGTCTTTTGACCGGAGAAGTGGTTGGGATGGCAGAAGAGGGAAACCGCCTGATCCGATTTTCTTATGAGGGCATTTTTGAAGAAATCTTAGACCGTCTGGGACAGATGCCTCTACCGCCTTATATTACGCATACATTGCAGGATAAAAACCGTTATCAGACGGTGTACGCCAAATATGACGGCTCTGCGGCGGCGCCTACGGCGGGACTTCATTTTACGCCTGAACTGTTGGATCGTATACGGGACATGGGAGTTTCGATCGCAGAAGTGACGCTGCATGTCGGGCTGGGGACGTTTCGTCCGGTCAAAGAGAAAGAGGTATGTAAGCATCATATGCATTCGGAATTTTTTCGGATTGATGCCAAAGCAGCAGATCTTATCAACCGAACCAAGGCAGAAGGCGGCAGAATTATTTCTGTAGGCACCACGAGTACCAGAACGCTGGAATCTGCAGCGGATGAACGCGGGTTTTTGACCGCAAAAAGCGGCTGGACCGAGATTTTTATTTATCCGGGATATCGGTTTCGGGTGATCGACGGATTGATCACGAATTTTCATCTGCCGGAATCCACGCTTCTGATGCTGGTGTCTGCGCTGGCGGGGAGAGAGCGTGTGCTCTCGGCTTATGAAGAAGCAATTCGCAGGAAGTATCGGTTTTTCAGTTTTGGGGATGCGATGCTTATTATCTGATAAAAACAGAACAATACCCCCGATGGTGTAAGCTTTCGGGGGCTTATTTTTTATCTTTGCAGTTTTGCCAGGTCTTTATAAAAATCCGGATAGGAGATCGTGACGCATTCGGCATTGCGCATGGTACAGGGTTCGTCTATGGCAAGCGCTGCAACGGCAAAAGACATGGCGATTCTGTGATCCAGATAACTGTCAAAGTCTGCTCCGTGCAGCATACTGCGGTTTCCGTTTATGATCATGCCGTCGTCTGTCGGCGTAACGGCTGCCCCCATGCGGCGCAGATTATCCGTTACCGTTTTGATCCGGTCGGATTCTTTTATTTTTAATTCGGCGGCGTCTCTGATCACGGTAGTGCCTTCGGCAAATGCAGCCATAACCGCAAGGATCGGAATTTCATCGATTAATGCAGGGATTAAGGAGCCTTCAATCACCGTGCCTTTTAAATCGCTGGAACAAACGAGAAGGTCACAGACCGGTTCGCCGGATACCGTCCGCTCGTTTAATGTCTGAATACTGCCGCCCATTGCAGAGGCGGCTTTTCTGATGCCGTCTCTGGTCGGGTTTACGCCGACGTTTTGGATTAGAATTTCCGAACCTTTCGTCAGTAACCCGGCAGCGATAAAATAAGCCGCCGATGAGATATCTCCGGGAACTTCTATTTTGAGACCTTTTAACTTCGGTTCCGGTTCGATGGCTGCGGTGGTTCCGGCGGAGCGAATGTCTGCTCCGAACGCGGAGAGCATAAGTTCCGTGTGGTTTCTGGATAAGACGGGTTCGGTGACGGAGGTAGCGCCGTCTGCATATAATCCGGCAAGCAGCAGGCACGATTTTACCTGCGCGGAAGCAATCGGAGAGAGATAGGAGATGCCGTGCAGTTTTGAGGGACGAATCGCAAGAGGTGCACAGCCGCTGCCTTTTATGCTGCTTATGTCGGCTCCCATGGAAGAGAGCGGTTCTAAAATTCGTTTCATGGGACGCTTTTGTATAGAGGCGTCTCCGCTTAAAACCGATTCGAACGGCTGCCCGGCAAGTATGCCGGAAATCAGGCGTACCGTTGTGCCGCTGTTGCCTGCATCCAGCATTCCTGCCGGCGTATGCAGACCGTGCAGTCCCCTGCCGTGCACGAGGATTGTGTCTTTTTTTTGTTCGATCGAAATGCCCATATTTTGAAAACAGGAAATGGTGGAACGGCAGTCCGCTCCCTGCAGGAAATTTGTGATTTCAGTCATTCCGTCCGATATCGCTCCGAACATAACGGCGCGGTGGGAGATCGATTTATCTCCCGGGACGGATATGGTTCCTTTTAGATGAGATGCATGTATCAGTTCCATAGTGTTCCTTTCTTATCTTTCATAAACGGTATAGTGATATTTACGGAGCAGCGCAATGGTCCGGTCGTAAGAAGATTTTTCGTAAAGCTCGATTTTTAATACGCCTTCCTCAAATTCCCGGTTGTGTATAATGCCGATATTTTTGATGCTGATATGGTTGCTGGCAAGAATCGTTGCAATCGTTGCGATTCCGCCCGCTTCGTCGATCAGGTCGCAGTAAAGTTCAAATACGGTCTGTCCGGGGCCTTTTGGAGTAACCATCAGGGAATCTCGGTAGTCTTTGGCGGACTGGAAAAATTCCCGGATGCCGCAGGAATCGGAGGATGCGATGCTTGCGCGTATAGAAGAAAGCAGCTGGTCAAATGCATCCAGCATATATAATATCTGCGTTTGGTTGGCAGTGCAGATTTCTTCCCACATCACGGGGGATGAAGAGGCAATTCGCGTTATATCCTTAAAACCGCCCGCAGCTATCGTTTTCATGGTTTCATCCGGAGTATCCGACTGTCTGACAAAATTGACAAGCGCGGCTGCAAGCACATGAGGCAGATGGCTGATGGCTGCTGTCGCCGCATCGTGTGTATTAGAATCAAGAACCATCGGAATTGCGCCCAAAGAGCGAATAAATTCCCGAAATTCTTCTACTCGATCTTTTTTTACTTGAGCAGTGGGCGTAAGGATATAATAAGCGTTTTCCAATAAATAAGCGGTGGCGTTGGAGAGACCTGTCTGCTCGGATCCTGTCATCGGATGCCCGCCGATAAAACGGGATTCCATATGAAGGTCTGCGACGACTTTGTGAATATCTCCTTTGACGCTGCCGACATCTGTCAGAATACAGGAAGGTTTCATGATATGTTTCAATTGTTTGATATAACCTGCGTTTTGCTGTACCGGCGCACATAAAAAAATATAATCACACGAAGCGAACGATTCGATCGCAGCGTTTTCTCTGTTTTCGATTAAACCTGCTTCAAACGCACAGGTGATCGTTGATTGGCGTCCGGAGGAAGCGATGATGCTGATATTTGGATGAAGGCGGCGGATCGTTTTTACGATCGATCCTCCGATTAGGCCTAATCCGATAAATCCAAGCTGTTCTACAGACATGAAAAACCTCCTTGTGAAAAGTTCTTTGGTTGCGGAATCGTTTTGCCGGATCGAACTAAATGAAGTATAACCGGCATTTCCTTACGATTCGTCCCTTCTATTAAATCATAATATGACGGAATTAAAAAGTCAACACTTTACAGTGATAAAGCAATAATTGACAAATTTGTCGATGATTTTGGAAAGATAAAAATAAGACGAGGTCAATTTGCATAAAATAGTTGTAATATATCCGAAAATTTAGTACAATATAGCCATAGAGACAGACAAGATGTTCTGTTACGAACCAGATTGGAGGATATGTGATATGAATGTTTACACAACTGACAAAATTCGCAACGTAGTGCTTCTTGGACACGGAGGATGTGGGAAGACCAGCCTGACAGAGGCAATGGCGTTTTTATCCGGTATTACAAATCGTATGGGAAAAGTAAGCGACGGCAATACGATCAGTGATTACGATAAGGAAGAGACCAAACGCCTGTTTTCCATCAATACTTCCGTGGTTCCTATTATTTGGGAAGACACGAAGATCAATATCTTGGATACGCCGGGATATTTCGATTTTGCAGGAGAAGTAGAAGAAGCGGCAGCTGTAGCAGATGCAGCGATTATTGTAGTATCCGGCAAATCGGGAATTGAAGTCGGTACAAAAAAGGCATGGGAAATCTGTGAGAAGTATAAGCTTCCCAGAATGGTGTTTGTAACAGATATGGATATTGACGAAGCAAGCTATCGTCAGGTAGTGGAAGATCTGCAGGACTTATATGGAAAGAAAATCGCACCTTTCCATCTTCCGATCCGTGAAAACGGTACATTTGTAGGATATGTCAACGTTCTGCAGCAGAGAGCAAAAAGATGGACGGACAAAGGCGGCATAGAAAAGTCTGACGTTCCGGATTATTCCAAAGAAAACCTGGAAGTCTGCCGAGAGGCATTGATGGAAGCCGTTGCAGAGACAAGCGAAGAATTTATGGACCGATACTTCGGCGGAGAAGAATTTTCGGAAGATGAAATTCGTCAGGCACTGCGTGTAAATGTGGCGGATGGAAGCATCATTCCCGTACTGATGGGTTCCAATCTTATGGCAAGAGGCATTTATACGCTTCTGGTAGACATTGTAAAATATTTTCCCGGTCCGGATAAACGCTCCTGCGCAGGCATCAATGCGAAGACAAATGAAGTATACCCGGCGGATTATGATTTTGCAAAACCGAAATCGGCATATGTATTTAAAACGATCGTAGATCCGTTTATCGGAAAATATTCGTTGATTAAAGTAAATTCCGGCGTATTGAAAACAGACGACGTTCTCTATAATTACCATAAGAGCACGGAGGAAAAAATCGGAAAGCTCTATGTCTTACGGGGCAATAAAGCGGAAGAAGTCAAAGAGCTTCATGCCGGAGACATCGGCGCGTTAGCGAAGCTTACCAATACGGCTACGACGGATTCTCTTTCATCCAAAACCAATCCGATCGTATATATCCGGACGAGTATGCCGGTTCCTTATACGCACATGAGATATCAGGCAAAGAATAAGGGCGATGAGGATAAGATTTCTCAGGCGCTGCAGAAGCTTACCATGGAAGATTTAACGTTAAAGAGTGTAAACGACAGCGGAAACGGACAGACTCTCTTATATGGCATGGGCGAACAGCATCTGGACGTTGTTGTCAGCAAACTGCTGAATAAATATAAGATCGAAGTAGAGCTTTCCAAACCGAAAGTTGCATTCCGCGAGACGATCCGAAAGAAATCGGATGTAGAATACAAGTATAAGAAGCAGTCCGGCGGACATGGGCAGTACGGGCATGTAAAAATGACGTTCGAGCCTTCCGGCAATCTGGAAGAAGCTTATGAATTTGATCAGATCGTAGTAGGCGGCGCCGTTCCGAAGAATTATTTCCCGGCAGTTGAAAAAGGCGTGCAGGAAGCCGTCTTAAAAGGACCTCTTGCCGCATATCCGGTTGTGGGCGTAAAAGCTGTACTCTACGACGGTTCCTATCATCCGGTAGATTCTTCCGAAATGGCATTTAAAACAGCATCCAGACAGGCGTTTAAAAAAGGATTTTTAGAAGCTTCTCCTGTTTTATTGGAGCCGATTGTCTCTTTGAAAGTAGTTGTTCCGGATTCTTATACCGGAGATATTATGGGCGATTTAAATAAACGCCGCGGCAGGGTACTTGGCATGAATCCGATCGACGGCGGCAAACAGGAAATTATCGCCGACATACCGAGCATGGAATTGTTTGGGTACAATACGGATCTTCGCTCCATGACAGGCGGAGCGGGCGATTATTCCTATGAATTTGCAAGGTATGAGCAGGCGCCTTCCGATATCCAGGAAAAGGAAATTGCGGCAAGGGCAGCCAATATGGACAGTGAATAAATGGTATAACGAATAAGAAAAGCCAGAAGCAGCAAACTATAAAAAACGAAAAAATATGCAAAAGACGGAGTGAAGTTATGAGATTGCATAAGATAAGGAAAATATGGTTTGCTGTGGTATTGACCATAATTTTTGTATTTCAGGAAACGTCTCTTCCGGAAACAGATCATTTCGGAAGAGACGTATCTTTTTTCAGGCATCGCGCTGACAGATACAGTTTTCAGGAAGAAACAGTGAAAGCAGAAGTTCCGGAAACCGGGGACAGCTTTCGGATTCGCTATGAATTAAACGGAGGAAGCACAGCGGAAGAAAATCCCCGGGATTATTCCCAAAAAGATCTGCCGCTTCTTTTCGATATTCCCCAAAAGCAGGGGTACAATTTTGCCGGATGGTATACGGACAGCGAGTTGACGCAAAAAGTTGAGCGGCTTTCCGGGGATGTATCAAAAGCGTATTGTCTGTATGCGAAATGGACGAAATGTATTGACAGCGGGGATAATGTACGGACGTATCCTTATGAGACGGCGGACGCTTCCGATGAAGCGTATAAAAAGTTGAAAGACTGCCAATATGCCTTTTGGGAAGCATGCAAAATACCGGGTATGCCGGCTACAAGGGAAGAAGATTTTTTAAAGAAGAAAATTATGGACACCAACCAGTGTCCGCAGGGAATCTGCATGACGGGAGAGTATCTTTTGATCAGTTCTTACAGCGGCAGAACGGACAGTCCCGGCTGTATTCACGTTTTTGATCAAAAAACAGGCGAGTATCTGGTTACGCTCGGCATAAAAAAAGACAGCCATCTGGGAGGCCTGGCTTTTGACGGGGAGTCTGTATGGGTCTGTCATTCCGAAAACAATACGTTAGGGCGCCTTTCCTATTCCTTTGTGAAACAGACAGCTTCCCTTATGCCGCAGACGATGGTGGACTGTTCCGGCTTGGTGGAAGAATTTCATGTGTTAAACGAACCTTCCTGTGTAACATATGAAGACGGCATGTTATGGGTAGCTACGCACACAAAGTTTTTCAATTCGAGAATGTTTGCCTATCAAGTGACGGAAAAGGGCCTGCGGCAGCTAAACAGCTGCAGGATTCCGGATAAAGTACAGGGGATTGCGTTTGACGAGGAAAAAAGAGTATACGTCAGCGCATCGTATGGAAGGACAAAATCATCTTATTTAATGGTCTATGCATCGATTGATGCGCTGGACGAGTTTCCCGGCAAGCCGTTGATAAAGATCGAAATGCCGCCTTGTTCAGAAGAAATTGTTTTGGACGATCAAAAGATCTATGTGCTGTTTGAGTCGGCAGCAGAGAAGTATCTGGAAGGAACGGACGGAAAAGGAAAGAGTCTGGCTCCGATCGATAAAATACTTGCCGTATCCAGAGAATCTGTGTTTCCATAACGCGGTGGGTGTTTTCGTTCAGGATGGAAAGAGAGAGAGTATCTTATATGTATAAAAAAGTAATAAGCGTTGTATTCTGTATGTTTTTGATTGTTGCGGGTATGGGTCCGGTATATGCAAAAACGACGGCGGATGCAGCCAGGCTGGAAGTAGAAAACGCTTGGAAATACGGTAAAGGAGACGGCGTAAATGTCGCATTGATTGATTGCGGAGCCGACTTAAAAGATCCCATGATCCGGGCAAATGTCAAAGGCGTATATAATTCGCTGATTGATTCGGAAAAAGAAAGCGATGTGCACAGTGCAGCGGCAGAGCATGGGACAAACTGCGCGAAAAAGATTCTGGAAGCGGCGCCTTCCGTAAATTTATATATCGTAAAAGCGGGCGATCATAACGGGGCTTATATGAAAGATATTATTGCCGGATTATATTGGGCGAAATCAAAGAACTGCCGGGTCGTCAGTTACAGTATGGGCAGCGAATCTTTTGATCAGAAAGGCTATGATGCGATTCAGGAATTGTTCTGCGATTCATTTAACAGCGTACTGGTATGCGCTTCTGCCGGAAATTCCGGAATCGGGGAGCACCATTATCCCGCATCTTTTGACAATACGCTATCCGTGGGTGCTGCAACGTATCATTCCAGTAAAAACCAGTTCGTTGTGATCCCGAAAGGAACTTACAATAATAAAATTGACGTAGTGGCTCCGGGGGCAATTACGAGCCATGCGGCCCCATTTGCGGCAGGGACCGCCGCGCTGTTGTTTCAGGCAAATCCTTCGATGACGGCAGAGGAGTGCCGGAGAATTTTGAGAAGCACGGCATTGGATCTTGGCGTGAAAGGGAAAGATTTTTATTACGGATATGGGCTGATTCAACCGTATGCCGCGGTGAAAAAAGTTTTGAATATAGATTCGGATTCCGTCAAAAAGTTAACATTATCCAAAAAGAAATTGACGTTATATATCGGACAGAGCAAAAAAATTATGTGCACGAAAGTGCCGTCTAAAAGCAGAGGCAGAGTGTATTGGAACAGCAGCAGTCCGTCGACGGTATCCGTAACTTCTGAGGGGAAACTTACGGCAAAACGAGCGGGGAACGCAGTGATTACCGTAAAGACCGTAAACGGCAGAAAAGTCGTCTGCAAAGTCAATGTCTGTCGGTAAGCCGGTCAGGATATATGGTTGTTTCTTCCCTTTGAAATCAGGGTTTCAGGAAAGCAGGATCTTGACAAATCCGGACCATATGATAAAATTTAACGGAGTGTGCAGAATACCCCGGCGGGATCGATTCGTATCGCCGGGGTATCTTATCTATATGTATCCGGTGAAAATGCATGCGTTGCAGTTTGCCGGAGCAGGAAAGAGAAAATATCTTCTTGGGAGGAAGCGGTATGGCAGGAGCTTATAATCACAGAGCCATTGAACAGAAATGGCGGAAACATTGGGAAGAACACCCGATTAATGTTAACGATGGAAAAAAAGAAAAATATTATTGCCTGGATATGTTCCCGTATCCGTCAGGGAACGGGCTTCATGTCGGACATTGGAGAGGCTACGTTATTTCCGACGTCTGGAGCCGTTATAAACTGATGCAGAAGTATTATGTGATCCATCCGATGGGCTGGGATGCATTCGGGCTTCCGGCAGAAAATTATGCAATTAAGATGGGAACGCATCCTGCAAAATCAACGGCTGAGAACGTAGCGAAGATTAAAGAACAGATTCAGGAAATTGCGGCAATCTATGATTGGGATATGGAAGTCAATACGACGGATCCAGCATTTTATAAATGGACCCAGTGGATCTTTGTCAAGATGTTCCAAAACGGTCTCGCTTATGAAAAGGAAATGCCGATCAACTGGTGTCCGTCCTGTAAGACGGGCCTTGCAAACGAAGAGGTTGTAAACGGCAAATGCGAGCGCTGCGGCGCGGACGTGACAAAGAAGAATTTAAAGCAGTGGATGCTTAAGATTACCAAATACGCGGATCGTCTGCTTGCCGATCTGGATAAACTGGACTGGCCGGAAAAAGTAAAAAAGATGCAGACCGATTGGATCGGCAAGAGCCACGGAGCAGAGGTTGACTTTGCCGTAGACGGAAAAGACGAGAGTATCACAGTCTATACGACGCGTCCGGATACGCTGTATGGAGCAACTTTTATGGTATTGGCGCCGGAACATGCACTGGCAAAGGAGCTTGCGTCAGAAGAGACAAGGAAAGCCGTAGAAGATTATATTTATCAGGCGTCTTTAAAATCCTCCGTAGACCGTCTGCAGGATAAGGAAAAGACGGGAGTCTTTACCGGAAGCTATGCGGTTAATCCGTTAAACGGGGCGAAGGTGCCGATCTGGCTTTCCGATTATGTACTGGCGGATTACGGTACGGGGGCGATTATGTGCGTGCCCGCGCATGACGACCGCGACTTTGAATTTGCAAAGAAATTTGACTTGCCGATCATTCAGGTGATTGCAAAAGACGGTAAAGAGATCGAACACATGACGGAAGCGTATACCGACGCCGCAGGGACAATGATCAATTCCGGGGACTGGAACGGTATGGAGTCCGCCGAACTTAAGGTAAAAGCGCCGGAAATGATCGAAGAAAAAGGGTTTGGAAAGAAGACGACAAACTATAAGCTGCGCGACTGGGTATTCTCCCGCCAGCGTTACTGGGGAGAGCCGATTCCGATCGTGCATTGTCCAGACTGCGGAGCCGTTGCAGTGCCGGAAGAAGAGCTGCCCCTTTTGCTTCCGGATGTAAACTCATATCAGCCGACGGGAACCGGAGAGTCGCCGCTTGCAGATATCGCAGACTGGGTTAATACGACGTGTCCCAAGTGCGGCAAACCTGCAAAGCGCGAGACAAATACGATGCCTCAGTGGGCTGGGTCATCTTGGTATTTCCTGCGCTATGTGGACAGTAAAAATGAAAATGCGCTCATTTCCCGTGAAAAAGCGGACAAATATCTGCCGGTAGATATGTATATCGGCGGCGTGGAGCATGCCGTTTTGCACCTGCTGTATTCCAGGTTTTACACCAAATTTTTATGCGATATCGGTGTCATCGATTTTGACGAGCCGTTTGCGAAGCTGTTTAACCAGGGTATGATCACCGGAAAGAACGGAATCAAAATGAGTAAGTCCAAAGGCAACGTCGTATCGCCGGACGATTTGGTCAGAGATTACGGATGTGATTCTCTGCGTCTGTACGAACTGTTCGTCGGACCGCCGGAGTTGGATTCCGAATGGGATGACCGTGGCATCGACGGTGTGTACCGGTTTATTTCCCGTTTTTATAAGCTTGTTATGGATCAGAAAGATACCGGCGCTCGCGAGACGAAGGAACTGATCAAACTCCGTAATAAACTGGTATATGATATTACAACCAGGCTGGAGAGCTTTAGTTTAAATACGGTCGTTTCCGGTTTTATGGAGTACAACAACAAGCTGATGGAACTGGCAAGAAACGGCGGCGTGGACCGGCAGACATTAGAAACCTTTGTACGGCTTTTGGCTCCGTTTACGCCGCATATCAGCGAAGAACTCTTTAGAGAGCTCGGACATAAGGATTCGGTATTTGCAGAAGGCTGGCCCTCTTATGATGAGAAGGCGATGGAAGACGATGAAGTGGAACTTGCGGTTCAGATCAAGGGAAAGACAAAAGCGACCGTTACGCTTCCGAAAGACTGTGCAAAAGAAGAAGCGATTGCAAAGGGCAAAGAGGCTCTGGGAGATAAGCTTTCCGGGGAGATTGTCCGGGAAATTTATGTTCCGGGCAGGATTATCAATATTGTAGTAAAATAAAACAATTAAGGGGGTTTTTATGAAAAAGAGTATTACGATCCGGCTGCTTGCGTTTTTTATGCTGATCGGCGGATTATGTTTGGTAAAAGCGGCGCCTGCGCAGGCGTCCGTATCCGGCGTGACGGATTTGAAACAGACGGGAGCGGCAAAGAATTCCATCACGGTAAGCTGGACGCCGGCAAAAGACGCCGTGACATACAATGTGTATTATAAAGAAGCGGGAGCGGATTCGGATTACAGGTTATCCGGCAGTACGGCAAATCCCGCCTATACGCTGCAGGGATTACAGGACGGCGTGAAGTATTACGTGCAGGTGAAAGCATCCGACGGTACAACGGAAAGTTACGGAAAGACGCTGTATGACGCCGTAACCCTGCCGGATCAAATCAGAGGACTGAAACAAAAACGCTGGTATTATTTTATACATATTTTGGATATTGAATGGGAGAGAAAAAGCGGCGTAACCGGATATGAAGTTACTTTATCATCCAACAGCAAGGGAAAACTTCTGCAGAAAAAAGACGTCGGTACCGCAAGCGTATCGTTTCATCAGGTGAAGGACAGCGTCTATACGGTGAAGGTCCGGGCATATACGGTGTATCAGAACGTAAAATATTATTCCTCTTACAGCCAGATTAATTGTATTCCGCAGGCAAGGATAACAAAATTGAAATTGAAAGGCGGGAAGCTTTCGGTCAGCTGGAAGAAAGTAGACGGAGCCACCGGATACAAGATCTATGTTTCAAACAAACCGAAAAGCGGATATAAGCTTGTAAAATCACTGGGAAAGAAAAAGGGGAGCTGTACGTTAGCCAAGATCAAGGGTAAGAAAATTAAATCCAAAAAGGCATATTATATTTATGTTCAGACTGTCTGCAACAAAGGCAAGAACAAAGGAACTTCCGGGGCGTTGTACTATTGGTCAACGAAGAACGGAAGCTACGGGTACCTCTGATGCTATCAATAAAACGGAATAGGAAACTTTGCCAGAAGATTGCATAAAAACAGCGGATCTGCTGCGGGAACGAAATCGTCTCTCCTGCAGCGGATCCGCTTTCTGTATTTGGCTGTTCCATTTATTTTCTTTTCAGGTTCCGCATCAGCATCAAAATCTGGTCCGCTTTTCTCTGTTCTTCGGGAGACATATTCTGTTTTAAGATTTCAACGATCAGGTCGGTTTCATTCGGCGAAAAGGAAATGCCTTCCTGTTTGGCGCTGTTTACGGCGCCCATGATCATATTTGACATTTCTTTGGCGTTGCCGGTTTTATTCTGCGCGGCAAATCTCATTAAAAAGTCGAGTTTTTCCGGGGAAATGCCGGCAAAGTTTTGATTGTTTTTTAAAAAATCATAATCCATACGGTTATCCATCCTTTCTATTCGGCAGTCGGTGCGTGCATAAACATATCGTAAGAGGAAAACATCTGAAACGCGGTCAGCATCATGTCGATCGAATCCTGTTCGGCGGGCGTACAGAATCTTTTGATATCGTTTAGCAGCTGCATTCTTTTTTCCGACGGGTCATCAGTGGAACACATGCTTAAAGAAACCGGCGCATTCTGAAACATAGCGGCCACATTCCTCAATTCTAAAAATTTGATCATAAGCGCAAAGCCTTTTTGCCTTGCACTGTCCATATAAGGAACGATCGTCTTTAACATCTGGATATTTCTGGACTGTGTTTCGATATCAAATGCGGTGGGCGTATATTCGTTTTGTTCCTGTTCCATATAAATCCTTTTTTTATTAGAATATGCAAAAGGGAAAAATGTATGACAGAACAGAATCCGTTGGTTTGCATATATTGATGAAAAAGGGTGGATTGCATGGGACGTCTGGTGATCAATGGGGAAGAGGTATACGAACTGGACGAAGATTGTTTAAAAGAAAAATACAGTTCTAAAGTTCAGGTGGCTTTCGAACGACAGGAGAGAGGACGCGTTTGCCCGCCGGGAAAACATATGGGGATACAGGAAGGAAACCAAAGTCCTTCGGCGCGTTGACGCCGGAGGACTTTGGTTAGACATTGCCGCATGCACATGCAAATGAGATAAAATTCAGAAATTTTTCGGCATCCGTGTTTAAGATCAGAGTTTCGTCAAATCCGATTTGATCCAAGAATTCTGCGGCAAGCGAAATGTCTCCGACTTGAGAGGGATCGTGCGCGTCGGAACTTACCAGAACGGGAGCGCGGTATTCCATGCAAAGAGAGAGCATTTCTTTATAGTTTTCCAGGCAGTTTTTTCGTCTTTGCTTTCTGCGGAACGTATTGTTGTTGACTTCCAGGGCGACATGGTATTTTTTTGCCGCCGGTACCAGGCGTTTGTAATCGAGTGGGGTGTGGTCGTCGTCCGGATGGGCGAGGAAATGCACTTTTTCCTGTTTCATACAGGAAATAACATGGTCTGTGTTTTTTTCTTCTCCTTCGTTTTGATAGCACTGTTCATGGATGCCGATGATGGCATAATCCAGAAAATCGATGTATTTTTGATCCAGAGAGAGGGTTCCTCCGTTTAATACATTGATTTCGCAGCCATGCAGAATCGTTACGCCGTATAAACACCGGGGTACGCAGCGAAGCGTGGAAAAATAGATGGGTTCCACGGTTCCTGGAATGCCCGGTCCGTGTTCGCTGACGCCAAGAAGCTCTAAATGCCGTTCGCTGGCAGCCTGCGCCATTTCCCGAATGGTTCCAAACGCATGTCCGCTGGCTAATGTGTGCGTATGAATATCTAATACATAATCTTGTTTCATCTGTTTCCTCCTCTTTTTGTTCTAGGTTCGTTCCATATTCCCTGTTCTTTGCTGTCCGGTTTTTTTGTAATCGAAAACATTTCATATAAATCAAGGTTTAAAACCTCTGAAAAAGCTAAAAGTTCATAATCGGCAACAAAACGTTCCTGTTGTTCAATCCGGCTGATGACCTTTTGTGAAAATTCAATATTTCTTAATTGCATTTTGATCGCCAGTTCTTCCTGAGAAAGCTTTTGGTTTAGCCTTGCTTCCCTGATTTTCATTCCGACAATATTTGATTTTCCCTCATAATGATAAATTTTCAATCGCAATACCTCCTGAATTTAATAGCGCTTCTGTTTGACATTAGCATAGAGAAAATATGCGATTACCTTAAAGATGACTATTGACGCAAAAAATGTGAAGCGTTATAATAAGCGAAAAGATAATAGAACAGGAGAGAAGAAAAGAATGAAACGAATCCTAGTAACAATGCTGTTTGCAATATGCGTTCTGGCGGGCACGGCAGCAGGCAGTGATGTAAAGGCAGAGGAACAGGCATCCGGCACAGAAGGAGTGATCTGCGGAGATTTTGAATACGAAGAGTCCTGGTATGGAACCGTAGAAATCACAGGATACCATGGAACTGATTCAGAGGTTGTGATTCCGGCAGAATTAGACGGAAAGGAAGTAAATTCGATTGGACGCTGTGTATTTGGATATGGCAACAGTACCGTAAACAGCGTCATAATCCCGGACAGCGTAACAACGATCCGAAACTATGCATTTAATAATTGCATCAGTTTAAGAAGCGTCACGCTTCCGGATAGCATAACAATGATTGACAGCGGCGTATTTTGGGATTGCATTAATTTAGAGAGTATCACACTTCCGGACGGCATAACGTGTATTATGGATTATGCATTTGAGAATTGCAGCAGCTTGAGCAGTGTCATAATCCCGGATAGTGTAACGGAGATTGGAATGTCATTTCAGGATTGCAGCAGTTTAAAGAGTATCGTGCTTCCGGACAGCATAACAATGATTGACGGTCCTGCATTCCGAGGCTGCAGCGCTTTAGAGAGCATTACGCTCCCGAAAAGCATAACAAATATTCACTGGTATCTATTTGAAGACTGCAGCAGTTTAAAAAGCATCACTATACCGGATAGCGTAACAAGCATTGAAGGAGAAGCATTTAAGAACTGCAGCAGTTTAAGCAGCATCATCATACCGGATGGCGTAACAAGCATTGGAGAAGGGGCATTTGAGAATTGCAGCAGTTTAAGCAGCATCATCATACCGGATGGCGTAACGAACATCGAAGACCATACATTTAAGGGCTGCAGCAGCTTAAAGAGCATTCATCTGCCTTACGGCATCACAGGCATCGGATCCGCTGCGTTTCACAGTTGCTCTAATTTAAGCAGTATTGCAATTCCCGACAGCGTAACAGACATTGGAAGTTCTGCATTTTCCAGTTGTTCCAGCTTGAGCAGTATTGCAATCCCGGACAACGTAACAAGCATCGGAATTTATGCATTTGGCGATTGCCCCAGTTTAAAGAGCATTGCGCTCCCTTATGGCATAACAGATATTAAGGAAGGTACATTTAACTCCTGTGTCCGTTTAAACAGCATCACAATCCCGAATAGCGTAACGAACATCGAAAAAATGTCATTTGGGGGCTGCTACAGTTTGCACAGCATCACAATCCCAAACAGCGTAACAAGCATCGACAATAACGTATTTGACACCTCTTTTGGCAAAGGTCTGAAAGACATTTATTATACTGGCTCCAGAAAGCAATGGCTGGCAATTTTTGCTTCTGCTCCGAATAACCAGGCTCCGGATTATATCGAATATCGCATACCTGTCCACTGCACGGACGGCGACATTCTTCCGACAAACCAGGTAACGCCAGACGTAACGCCGTTAACGGCAAATAACGTTAAGCTCTCCGCCGCAAAAGTAACCTATAACGGCAAAGCTCAGACGCCCGCGGTTTTTGTAACAGACAATCAGGGAAAGACGGTTGCAGATTCCGGCTATACCGTACAGTATACCGATCATACAAACGTTGGACAGGCGAGCGTAACGGTCACGTTCCAAGGCAGCTACAGCGGAACCGTGACAAAGACATTTGACATCGTGCCAAAAGGAACAAAAATTTCCAAAGTAACCGCCAAAAAGAAAGGATTCCTCGTGAAATGGAAAAAACAGGCCGTGCAAACGAGCGGTTATGAAATTCAGTATTCTGTCAACGGGAAATTCAAAAGTGCGAAAACAGCCGGAAACGTCAAGGCGAAAAAGACTTCTAAAACTGTTTCCAAACTGAAAGCCAAAAAGAAATATTATGTCAGAATCCGCACGTACAAAACCGTAAACGGTAAAAACTATTATTCTGACTGGTCTGCAAAAAAGAGCGTCAAAACGAAAAAATAAACAGAGTAGGCAGAATGGCATGAAAAACAGGGAAATCCCAAAGGACTTCCCTGTTTTTGCTTACTGCATATTAGCAGAAGCTGTTGCCGCATCCGCCGCAGCAGAGCAGTAATAAGATGATCCAGATACAGCTGTTGTTTCCTTCGCATCCGCCGCCGCATCCGTTGCCGCCGAAGAAGCCGCCGCCGTTGCCGTTGCATAAGCAAAGAAGAACGATCAGCCAGAGAATAGAACCGCATCCTCCGTCATTTCCGCATCCACAGTTTGTTGCTGCTAAATCACTCATTTGAAAACCTCCATTTTTTGATTGATTACACTTCATCATATGTAGAGGGCTTGTAAGTGTTTCCGGTGGACAAAATGAAAAATAATTTGGATCGGAAATTAAGGAAAAATTTCTTGACAGCAATCAAATGATTGGTATTATAAAATAGAATAAATTTATTTGGGAGGAAGAAAAATATGGATAAAATTCAAATGACGACGCCGTTAGTAGAGATGGACGGAGATGAAATGACCAGGATTTTATGGTCTATGATCAAAGAAGAACTGCTGCTGCCGTTTGTAGATTTAAAGACAGAATATTATGATCTTGGACTGGAACATAGAAACGAGACGAATGATCAGGTAACGGCAGACTCCGCAAATGCCACAAAAAAATACGGCGTTGCCGTAAAATGTGCGACGATCACGCCGAATGCTGCAAGGATGGACGAGTACCATCTGAAGGAAATGTGGAAAAGCCCCAACGGAACGATCCGTGCCATGTTAGACGGAACGGTATTTCGTGCGCCGATCATTGTCAAAGGCATTGAGCCTTGCGTCAGAAACTGGAAAAAACCGATTACCATAGCAAGGCATGCGTACGGAGACGTCTATAAAGCCGTAGAAATCAAGGTTCCCGGCGCCGGTACGGCAGAGCTTGTCTATACGGCCGAAGACGGGAGCAAAACGAGCGAGGTGATCCATGATTTTACAGGTGCAGGCATCATTCAGGGGCAGCATAACGTAAACGCTTCGATCGAAAGTTTTGCCAGAAGCTGTTTTACTTATGCGCTGGATGTGAAGCAGGATCTGTGGTTTGCCACGAAAGATACGATTTCCAAGAAATACGATCATACCTTTAAAGATATTTTCCAGGAGATTTTTGATGCCGAGTACAAAGAAGCGTTTGAACAAGCGGGCATCACATATTTTTATACCTTAATCGACGATGCCGTTGCCCGTGTGATGAAATCAGAAGGCGGATATATCTGGGCGTGTAAAAATTATGACGGAGATGTCATGAGCGATATGATTTCCTCTGCATTCGGTTCGCTTGCCATGATGACTTCCGTACTTGTATCGCCGGACGGTTATTATGAATACGAGGCAGCGCACGGAACCGTGCAGAGACATTACTATAAGCATTTAAACGGAGAAGAAACATCGACGAATTCGGTGGCGACGATTTTTGCATGGAGCGGCGCTTTAAGAAAACGCGGGGAGCTGGACGAAAATTCGGCACTTATGGAATTTGCGGACAAACTGGAGAAAGCCTGCATCCAAACGATCGAGGAAGGCAGGATGACAAAAGATCTGGCGCTGATCACGTCGATTGAAAATCCGACCGTATTAAACAGCCAGGAATTTATTCGGGCGATCCGCAGCAGTTTAGAGGCGGCTTTATGATATTAGACTGTCAGCATATATCCAAATCCTTTGGCACGGATGAAATTTTAAAGGATATTTCGTTTCATATCAATGAACATGAAAAAGCGGCAATTGTAGGGATCAACGGCGCGGGAAAGTCTACGCTTCTGAAAATCATTATGCGTATTCTTTCCGCCGACGCCGGAGACGTGGTTCTTTCCAAACATATCTCTGTGGGATATCTGGCACAGTACCAGGAAATTTCAGGTACGCGTACGATTTTCGAGGAAGCGCTTTCGGCTAAAGAGGAGCTTGTGCAGATGGAGATGCAGCTGCGTGAGATGGAAGAGAAGATGCCTGCAGAAAAGGGAGAAGCATTAGAGCGGCTGCTGGAAAAATATAATCGGCTCCACCATGCGTTTGAGCTTAAGAACGGATATGCTTACCGCAGTGAAGTTACGGGGATTATCCGGGGGCTCGGGTTTTCGGAAGAAGATTTTCACCGTCCGGTGGCAGAGCTTTCCGGCGGGCAGAAGACGAGGGTTTTTCTGGGAAAACTGCTTTTGACAAAGCCGGATCTTTTGATTTTGGACGAGCCGACAAACCATTTGGATATGTCGTCGATCGCATGGCTGGAAACGTTTTTGTCCAACTATACGGGCGCCGTGTTAATTGTCAGCCATGACCGTTATTTTTTGGATAAAATCGTAACGAAGGTCATTGAATTATCGCGGCATCAGGCATCAGTATTTCGGGGAAATTATTCGGATTATGCCGTTAAAAAAGCGGCTGTGCGCAAAGCGGAGCAAAAAGCTTGGGAAAATCAGCAGCGGGAGATTAAGCATCAGGAAGAAGTTATTGCAAAGTTAAAATCCTTTAACCGGGAAAAGTCTATCAAACGCGCCGAAAGCCGGGAAAAGATGCTGGATAAAGTGGAACGCTTAGATAGACCGGCGCAGGAGAACGCGGATATGAAAATCCGGTTTCACCCTGCGGTTACTAGCGGAAACGATGTGCTGGAAGTCACACGGCTTGCAAAATCATTTGGAAACAACCGGCTGTTTTCGGATATTTCTTTTGAAATAAAACGCGGAGAACATGTAGCGTTGATCGGAGATAACGGAACCGGAAAAACCACCCTGTTAAAAATCATCAATGAGATGATTCCGTTTGACGCAGGAGAGATTTCATTTGGGACGAATGTACATGTTGCATATTACGATCAGGAGCATCAGGTGCTAAACGATGCAAAGACTTTGTTTGAAGAAATTTCCGATGAACATCCCGGCATGAACAACACGCAGATCCGTTCGATGCTGGCGGCATTTTTGTTTACGGAAGATGATGTGTTTAAACGGGTCGGTGATTTAAGCGGCGGGGAAAAAGGACGGCTTTCTCTGGCAAAGCTGATGCTTTCGGAGGCAAATTTTCTGATTCTGGATGAGCCGACGAACCATTTGGATATTATATCAAAAGAGATTTTGGAAGAGGCGCTGAACCAATATGACGGGACGGTATTGTTCGTATCCCATGACCGATATTTTATCAACAAAGCGGCTTCCCGAATATTGGATCTGACGGATCAAACGGTTGTAAATTATATTGGGAATTACGATTATTACCTGGAAAAGCGTGAAGTACAGATGGCGAAGATCCGTCCGGAAAAGAACGATAGGAACGGTCTGCAAAAAAACGATTCCGCAAAGGAAGAATGGAAGCAGAAAAAAGAAGAGCAGGCAAAAGAACGCAAAAAAGCTGCACAGTTAAATCGCACAGAGGAAGAGATTGCGGATAAAGAGGCCGAAATCAAGGTATTGAACGATGAATTGAATGATCCGGATCATGCGACAAATTCTGCAAAGCTTTCCGAAATCCATGAACGAATGACGCAGGTTCAGGAAGCTTTGGAACGGCTTTATGAGACATGGGAGGCGCTTGCAGAAGAAAATTCGGGCGGTTGATTCGGAATGGATTCGGTTTAAACCGGGAGGTGTTCCATTGGAGAAAGAAATTTCACAGGCAGTCATACGCAGGATACCCAGATATTACAGATGCCTGGGCGAATTAATCGACGAGGGTATGGAGCGGATTTCATCCAAAGATTTAAGCAGGCGTATGAGCGTTACGGCATCCCAGATCCGTCAGGATTTGAATAATTTCGGCGGGTTTGGGCAGCAGGGATACGGATATAACGTAAAATATTTATATGAAGAAATCGGAAAAATATTAGGGCTTGGAGAAACGCATAATATTATTATTGTAGGAGCGGGAAATCTCGGACAGGCGCTTGCAAATTACGTGGAATTTGAAAAATTCGGTTTTAAGATTATTGCTCTGTTTGACATCAATCCGGAACTGAAAGGGCAGACGGTCCGGGGGATCGGCATCCATATGTTAGAGGAACTGGATGCGTTCTGCAAAAAAGAGCGGGTAAATATTGCGGCGCTGACCATGCCGAAAACAAAAGCGGATACGATCGCCAACCATCTGGCAGACCTTGGGATTCCGGCGATCTGGAATTTTGCAAATGTGGATTTAAAGCTGGCGGATAAACAGGTTGTCGTGGAAAATGTACATCTTTCCGACAGCCTGATGCAGCTATCGTATAATCTTGTCAAACATAAACAAAGCTGAGGTGACAAACGTGTATAAGCTTTTAAACAGCGCAGAAATGAAACAGTGCGACCGCAATACCATAGAATATTACGGCATACCTTCTGCAGTGCTGATGGAGCGCGCCGCTCTGGCAGTATTTGCAGAAGTATCCAGGCGCATAGAAAAAAACGCGGGCAGGATACTGATCGTCTGCGGTTCGGGAAATAATGGCGGAGACGGCCTTGCAGCGGCAAGGCTGTTCTATTTGGCGGGATATGATGTGGAAGTTTGGATACCGGCAGATAAAAATAAAATGACGGCGGAGGCAAAGGCGCAGTACGAAACCGCCTGTCGATATGAGATTCCCGAGACAATGGGACCGCAGCCGGATTTGGCGTATGCCGTTGTGGTAGACGCATTGTTTGGGATCGGATTGTCCCGTATGATCGAGGGGCAGTTGGCTGCGTGCATCGATATCATGAACCGGATCGATGCATTCAAAGTTGCAGTCGATCTTGCATCAGGTGTTTCGGCGGATACCGGAAACGTCTGGCATACAGCGTTTCGTGCAGACCTTACGGTTACGTTTGGCTTTGCCAAGGTCGGTCAGTTTTTGTATCCGGGCGCATCGTATACCGGGGAGCTTGTTCTTGCCGATATCGGCATTGATGAGAAAAGTTTACGCAACGTAGAGCCAAGAGGGGCTTATCTGGAGAGAGACTGTGCGATGCGCCTGCTTCCGGAGAGGACGGCATATTCCCATAAAGGCAGTTACGGAAACGTACTTGTGATTGCAGGGAGTACCGCTATGGCAGGGGCGGCTTATTTCGCTGCAAAAGCGGCATATGACAGCGGCGTCGGTCTGGTGAGGATTTTTACTGCACGCATAAACCGCGACATTCTTCTGACGAAGCTTCCGGAAGCGCTTCTGACGGTTTACGATACGAAAGAGGAAGCGGCCAAAGAGCTGCCTTCCTGTATGGAATGGGCAGATGCGGTTTTGATCGGTCCGGGTCTGTCGGATTCCCATGCCGCGCGGTTTCTGGTGGAGGAGGTTTTACAGTATCCGAAGAAAAAAATTGTATTGGATGCGGATGCGCTGAATATACTTTCCCAAAACAAGAACCTTTACCGCCTGCTTTCAGAATCATGCGTCCTTACGCCGCATCTGGGGGAAATGGGCAGGCTGACAGGGCAGAGTGTTTCGGACATCCGTAAGGATCTGACAGGATCGGCAGCGGGTTTTGCAGAACGTCATCAGTCTGTTTGTGTATTAAAAGACGCCAGAACGGTGATCGGAATGCCGGACGGCAGGTTTGTCGTCAATCGAACCGGAAACCACGGTATGGCGACCGGAGGAAGCGGCGATATTCTCGCCGGGTGCCTGGCAGGATTTTTGGCGCAGGGAACAAGCTGTGAAGCGGCTGCGGCGCTTGCCGTTTATCTGCACGGTATGGCGGGAGATTTTGCGGCGGAAGAAACAGGCGCGCACAGTATGACGGCGTCCGATCTTTTAGAAAAAATCCCAAGGGCAGTCCGGGAAATTTTCGACGGAGGAAAAGATAAATGAGCGGATATGGCAGAATTTATGCAACGATCGACCTGGATGCGGTTTCCTATAATTTAGATTCTATTCAGAAGAAAATTTCATCCGGTACCGATATTATTGCCGTAGTAAAGGCAGACGGTTATGGGCACGGCGCTCTTGAGATTTCTAGAATGCTGGAGCGTGAAACAAGAGTGTTCGGGTTTGCTGTCGCTTCGGCGGAAGAGGCGTTTGCGCTTCGGGATTTTGGAATCCAAAAACCGGTGTTGATTCTGGGCTATACGTTTGCGGAGGATTATGAAGCGTTAGTCCGGCAAAACATACGGCCCACGGTGTATTCTTATGAGATGGCGAAAGCATACGATGCGGCTGCGCGAAAAGCCGACACGAAAGCGCTGCTTCATATTAAGATTGATACGGGGATGGGGCGGATCGGATATCCGGTCACGCGGGAAGCCGCGGATGAAATTGCAGAGATTGCTGCGCTGCCCGGAATTGAAATCGAAGGGTTATTTACCCATTTTGCGAGAGCGGATGAAAGAGACAAAACAGAAAGCCGCAGGCAGCTGGCTCTGTATCGGGAAATGCTTACTTTCTTGGAGGACAGACATGTGTACGTTTCATATAAACACTGCTCGAACAGCGCCGCCATTGCGGAATTTTCGGAAGCCGATTTGGATCTTGTGCGTGCCGGGATTATTTTATATGGGCTGTGGCCTTCGGAAGAATCGGACCGGGCTGCGATTTGTCTTCGACCTGTGATGGAATTAAAGAGTACGGTGATACATATCAAGACGCTGGAAGCGGGCAGCTGTATCAGTTATGGAGGGACATACCGCCTTACGGAGCGAAAAAGGATCGCTACCATACCGGCAGGGTATGCAGACGGATATCCCAGAAGCCTTTCAAACAAAGGCTATGTGCTGATTCGTGGGAAAAAAGCGCCGATTCTCGGCAGAATCTGTATGGATCAGTTTATGGTAGATGTGACGGAGATTCCCGATGTAAAGCTTTTGGATCCGGTTACGCTTTTGGGCAGGGACGGTGAAGAACAGATTTCCATGGAAGATTTGGGGCGCCTTTCCGGGCGTTTTAACTATGAATTTGCCTGTGATATCGGAAAACGCGTGCCAAGACATTATGTTCGCAAAAAAATTGAATAGAACAAAAAAAACCGGAAATACTCTTCCTATCAAGTGAAAGACAGGAAGGGAGAACATTATGGCGATTCAAAGAGGCGACATTTATTACGCAGATCTTCGTCCGGTGATCGGATCTGAGCAAGGTGGCGTGCGTCCGGTTTTGATTATTCAAAACGACGTAGGCAACCGGCATTCTCCGACCGTAATCTGCGCGGCGATCACATCACAGATGCATAAGGCGAAATTGCCGACGCATGTGGCGTTGGACAGTGAAAAATACGATATGGTAAAAGATTCTGTTATTTTACTGGAACAGCTTCGGACAATCGATAAAAAAAGATTAAAAGACAAAGTGTGCCATTTGGACAGCAGCATGCTGTTTAAAGTCGATAAGGCACTGGAAGTAAGTCTGGAATTGCTTACATAACCTTGACGAATGTACCGGATAATGGTATATTTCAAATGTTTGTAATGAATTCCGGAGATAATTGAAGGAGAATGTAACATGGATGATGGTGGGAGTCCTCATATAGGGCTGATCGTATTGCTACTGTTTTTGATTCTGCATATCGTTCTGTACGGTTGTTTGTCAGCAATGTCAAATATGAATGAAGGCCGTCTGGAGAAACAGGCAAAAGAGGGAGACAAACGGGCATCTTTATTGCTGCTGCTTTGGAAAAAACCAACCGGCAGCGTACATACTCTGCAGTTTATTGTGACGGGACTGCATCTTTTTGCAGGCGTATATGTGATTTCCGAATTTCCTCCGCTGCCGCGGCTGTGTATAGGGATCGTTTACTGGATGCTGCTTTTGGCATTCGGCATGTATGCTCCAATGAAAATCGCTGAGAAGAAAACAGAACGCTGGGGAAAAAGATTCTGCAGGATTACCGCATTTCTTACGGCGGCGTCAGTTCCGTTTGTAAAGTTCCTAGAGCTCGTTTCGTATTGCCTGGTTCGTCTTTTTGGAATAGATCCGAAAGAAGATCCGGAGGATCTGACAGAAGAAGAGATTATGTCCATGGTAAACGAAGGGCATGAGCAGGGCGTGCTTCTGGCAAGCGAAGCGGAAATGATTCATAATATCTTTGAGTTCGGCGACAAAGAAGCCAGGGATATTATGACGCATCGGAAGCATGTGATTGCGCTTGACGGAAATATGACGTTTGCAGAGGCCATGGATTTTATGACCGAGAGGGCAAATTCCAGATTTCCCGTGTACATAGACGACATTGACAATATGATCGGCGTGCTGCATATCAAAGAAGCGCTCAAGATTTCTACACAGCAGGAGCGTTACGGGCAGAAAATTAAAGATATCCGGGATTTGGTCCGGAAGGTGGATTTTATTCCGGAGACAAGAAATATCAATACGTTATTTACCGAAATGCAGGCAAAGAAAAACCACATGGTCATCGTTGTGGATGAGTACGGACAGACGGCCGGCATTGTTGCCATGGAGGATATTTTAGAGGAAATTGTCGGCAATATTTTAGATGAGCATGACGAATACGAAGAGATGATCAAGCGTCAGACAGACGGCAGTTTTCTGATCAACGGAATGGCGGATTTTGAAGACGTAGAAAAAGCGCTTGGCATTTCCTCGGCAGAAGAGGACGCATACGAAACGTTAAACGGTTTTCTGATTTCTAAAATAGACAGGATACCGGAAGAGAACGATCGGATCGAAGTGGAATCACACGGTTATCGTTTTAAGATTCTTGCCGTAGAAAATAAAATGATACAGAAAGTTTCCGTTGTCAGGGCAGAGCGTGAGTGAACGAGGATTTCATGTTTCAATCACGCTCTGTCCGATAGTTCTTGTCAGGATGGGGAAAGAATGGTAGAATAAAGAAAACGTAAAAAGATAAATAAGGAAAAGAGGAGTTACTATGTCAGGACATTCCAAATTTGCCAACATCAAACATAAAAAAGAAAAAAACGATGCGGCAAAAGGAAAAATATTTACGATCATCGGCAGGGAGATTGCGATCGCAGTAAAAGAAGGCGGTCCGGATCCGGCGAACAACAGTAAGTTAAGAGATGTTATCGCAAAAGCCAAATCCAATAACATGCCAAACGATACGATCGACCGCGGAATCAAAAAGGCTGCCGGCGATACGAATAACGTCAATTACGAGCAGGTTACGTATGAAGGATACGGGCCTTCGGGTACGGCGATTATCGTTAAAGCGCTTACCGACAATAAAAACCGGACGGCTGCCAATGTACGCAACGCCTTTACGAAAGGATACGGCAGTATTGGTACGCAGGGCTGCGTTTCTTATATGTTTGATGAAAAAGGGCAGATTCTTGTGGCAAAGGATGAATGCGGCATGGAAGCGGACGATCTGATGATGCTTGCATTGGATGCAGGGGCGGATGATTTTTCCGAAGAAGAAGACAGTTATGAAATCCTGACGGCTCCGGAGAGCTTTTCCGCAGTGCGCGAGGCGTTAGAACAGGAAGGGATTCCTCTGGCGAATGCGGAAGTGACGATGCTTCCCCAGACCTATGTCACACTGTCCGAAGAATCCGATCTGAATAATATACGCAAGATCATGGATCTTTTGGATGAAGATGACGATGTGCAGGAAGTATTTCATAATTGGGACGAATAAAAGAAACGAACAGGGAGAACGGATATGGGGACAAATTATAAACCGGAAACGATATGCATCCAGTCAGGCTGGACGCCGAAGAAAGGAGAACCGAGAGTTCTGCCGATCTATCAGAGCACGACATTTAAATACGAAAACAGCGATCAAATGGGGCGGCTGTTTGATCTGGAAGATACGGGGTATTTTTATACCAGGCTGCAAAATCCGACCAACGATGCGGTAGCTGCAAAGATTACAGCGCTGGAAGGTGGAATTGCGGGGATGCTGACTTCTTCCGGGCAGGCGGCGAATTACTATGCGATATTTAATATCTGCGAGGCGGGAGATCACTTTATCTGTTCCAATTCCATTTACGGAGGCACGTTTAATCTGTTCGGGACGACGATGAAAAAACAGGGGATTTCCTGTACGTTCATTAATCCGGACGCTTCCGACGAAGAAATCGAAGCGGCGTTTCTGCCGAATACCAAAGCCGTCTTTGCCGAGACGATTTCCAACCCGTCGCTGGTGGTTTTGGATATTGAGCGTTTTGCTGAAATTGCGCACAGGCATGGCGTTCCGTTAATCATAGACAATACGTTTGCAACGCCGATCAACTGCAGGCCCTTTGAATGGGGAGCGGATATTGTGACGCATTCCACGACAAAATACATGGACGGTCATGCGATGAGCGTAGGCGGCGCCATTATTGATTCCGGCAACTTTGACTGGATGGCGCATAAGGAGAAGTTTCCGGGGCTGACGATGCCGGACGAATCCTATCACGGCATTGTATACGCCGAAAAATTCGGAAAGACGGCGTTTATTATGAAGGCAACGGCACAGCTGATGCGGGATCTCGGTTCCATTCAGTCTCCGCAGAACGCATTTTTATTAAATGTGGGACTGGAAACGCTGCATCTGCGTGTACCGAGGCATTGTGAAAACGCACAGAAGGTTGCGGAATATCTGGAAGGACACGAAAAGGTTGCCTGGGTAAATTATGCAGGCTTAAAAAGCAATAAATATTATTCTCTGGCAAAAAAATATATGCCGGGCGGAACTTGCGGCGTCATTTCTTTCGGTCTTAAGGGGGGAAGAGACGTATCCGTGAACTTTATGGATCGGCTGAAACTGGCTGCGATCGTAACACATGTTGCGGATGCAAGAACCTGCGTGCTGCATCCGGCAAGCCATACGCACAGGCAGATGACAGACGAGCAGCTGACGGAAGCGGGCATAGCGCCGGATTTGATCCGGTTTTCCGTAGGCATAGAACATGCCGGAGATATTATTGCGGATTTAGAACAGGCATTGGCAGCCGTATAATCCATTTAAGGAGGGGTTTCTCATGAAAAAAATACTTTTTGCCGCATCGGAATGCGTGCCGTTTATAAAAACAGGCGGTCTTGCAGACGTATGCGGAGCATTGCCCAAGGAATTTTCAAAGGATGAGTGGGATGTGAGGGTTGTACTGCCGAATTACAGCTGCATACCGGAGCATTTCAGGCATCAGTTTGAATATGTTACGCATTTTTATATGAATGCGGGCAGCTACATCCAGAACAAATATGTCGGTATATTAAAATACGAGCTGGATGGAATTACATACTACTTCATTGATAACGAAGAGTATTTTAACTGCTTCCAGCCATACGGCAATATCCGGTATGATATCGAAAAATTTACATTCTTTGACAAGGCGGTGCTCTCGATGCTGCCGCAGATTGATTTCCGCCCGGATCTGATTCACTGTCATGATTGGGAGACAGGGTTTATTCCGGTATATCTGAAAAATGAATTCAGCGCGGACGGATTTTTCTGGGGAATCCGTACAATCATGACGATCCACAATTTGAAATTTCAGGGTGTTTGGGATATTCAGACGATGCGCGGGCTGACCGGTTTTGCAAATGGCCTGTTTGTACCGGATAAGCTGGAATACAAAAAAGACGCCAATATGTTAAAAGGCGGCCTTGTCTATGCGGATTACATTACGACAGTCAGCGATTCGTATGCCAATGAGATCCAGACAAGCGAATATGGAGAAGGTTTAGAAGGACTGCTTGCAGCGCGGCATTTTGATATGCAGGGAATTGTCAACGGTATCGATTATGACGTATACAATCCCGCATCGGATCCGAAGATTTATCATACGTATCACAGAGAAAACTGGCGTCAGAAAAAGAGCCAGAACAAGCAGAAACTGCAGCAGGATTTAGGGCTTGCAGTAGATAAGAAGAAATACATGATCGGTTTGATTTCCCGTCTGACAGATCAAAAAGGGCTCGATCTGATCAATTACATGATGGATTATATTGCGGATGACTTTACGCAGTTTGTAATTATCGGAACCGGGGATGTCAAATATGAAAATATGTTCCGTCATTATGCGTGGAAATATCCGGATCGTATTTCTGCGAATATCTGTTACTCTGACGATCTGGCGCATAAATTGTATGCCGCAGCAGACGCATTTTTGATGCCGTCCAGATTTGAACCCTGCGGATTGACGCAGCTGATTTCGTTCCGTTACGGTACGGTTCCGATCGTACGGGAGACGGGAGGACTCAGGGATACCGTACAGCCGTTTAACGAATACGACAATACCGGGGAAGGTTTCTCTTTCAGCAATTACAATGCGGATGAGATGCTTGGCATTATTAATTACTCAAAGCATATTTATTTTGACCGGAAGCGTCAGTGGAATCAGATGGTAGACCGGGGAATGGAAATGGATTACTCCTGGAAGTCGTCGAAAGAAAGATATCAGAATCTTTACAATTATCTGCTTGGTTATTAATAATACCGGATCCATCGGGACATACTAAACAAAAAGGAGGGTACGAAAAGTACCCTCTGTTTTTGTGAGGTAAAAAGCATGGGCGATACAAATCAGAATCAGGATGTAATGGACAACGTGAAAGAATACGGGCAGGCAGTCTTAAACAATCCAAAAACGAACCACCAGATCCATCTGTTAAATGTGATCGGTGAGATCGAGGGACATGAATGCCTGCCTTCGACAACAAAAACAACAAAATATGAGCATGTTCTTCCGCAGCTTGCGGTGATCGAAGACAGTGAAAAGATCGACGGCATTCTTTTGATGCTGAATACGGTAGGCGGCGATGTGGAAAGCGGGCTTGCGATTGCGGAAATGGTGGCGTCGGTAGATAAGCCGTCCGTTTCCCTTGTGCTTGGAGGGTCCCATTCGATCGGCGTGCCGCTTGCGGTTTCTACCGATTATTCTTTTATTGTCCCAAGCGGGACGATGGTCATTCATCCGGTCCGCATGAGCGGAACGGTGATCGGAGCAAAACAGACATACGACTATTTTAAGCAGATGCAGAATCGAATTTTACGTTTTGTGGAAAGCCATTCGGGTGCAAAACAGAAACGAATGGAGGAGCTGATGATGAATACCGATATGATGTCCAAGGACCTTGGAACGATACTGGTAGGAGAAGAGGCGGTAAAGGAAGGACTCATCAATGAAGTCGGCGGAATTCACGAGGCAGTGAATAAACTGCATGCGCTGATTGATGAAAGTAAAAAAAGAAAAAACGAAAACGGTTAGAGACTGCGAAAAGAAACTTAGAGCGAGAAAAAAACACTGGAAAAGAATCCTCCCATAAGATATAATTATTAAAATATCTTTTGGGAGGATCTTTGCGTTTGATATGGGGGAATAAAAAGCAAGGGCAGGCAGGGATGGGGACTGCCGCTGCCTGCAAAACAAAATGAGCGGAAGAGGAGGAAAATCATGGGTGTATTGGAAGTAAAGAACGTATCGTATTATTACAGCAAAGACCGGATGGTCGTGGACGATGTGAGCGAAATCTTTGAAAGAGGGAAAATGTATGTGATCTTAGGACCTTCCGGCTGCGGGAAGACGACGCTGCTTTCGCTTCTGGGAGGACTGGACCTGCCCAAAGCGGGACAGGTTTTGTTTGAAGGACAGGAGGTTCGAAAAAAGGAACTGGAAGAACACAGGCGCAGCCATATTTCTTTCGTGTTTCAGAATTATAACCTGATCGACTATATGACGCCGGTGGAAAATGTAGAGCTTACGGCAAGGCAGGAAGCGCTTCCAATCTTAGAGAAGCTTGGGTTATCCAGAGAAGAAGCAAAGAGAAACGTTTTAAAGCTTTCCGGCGGACAGCAGCAGCGTGTGGCAATCGCACGGGCGTTAGCTTCGGGGAATCCTGTGATTTTAGCGGATGAGCCGACCGGGAATCTGGATGAGGATATGGCAAAAGAGATTACCGGAATTTTTCAGGAGGCGGCAAAAGAGTACGACAAGTGCGTGGTGATCGTATCCCATTCCAATGAAGTGGCAAAGCAGGCGGATGTAGTGCTTGAGATGGATCATGGGAAACTCAATCGCGTTGAAGCCAAATAGAACAAAGGAGGGGAACGGATGGGTGTACGGCATCGCGCGTTTCTTTATCTGACGCGAAATAAGAAAAAAGCAGTCATTTTACTGGCGATCCTGACGTTTATCACAACCCTGGTTCTTCTGTGCACGGCTGTGGGCAATGCGGCAGATGCATCGGTGCGTAAACTGCGGGAACAGATGGGCGGTTATTTTAAGATTGAAATGGATTTCACGCAGGGAAAATTCGGGAGGATTGACGATACACTTCTGAAGAACGTAGTGGATGCGGGAGGAATCAAAGCAGTCAACGGCATGGATCTCCAGTATTTTATCACGGAGGATCTGAAACTTTTTCCCGGACGTTTCACTGCGGAAGGGAACGTAAAAGCGAAACTGGCCAGATTTCTGGGAAATACAGACAGCAGCCTGAACGAATATTTTATGCTGGAATATTACCTGCTTACAGACGGGCGGCACGTTGCCCCGGACGATCACAGCGCAGCAGTGATTTCCGACGTTCTTGCAAAAGAAAACAATCTTTCGGTCGGAGATGTTTTTAAGGTTCGGTACAATGAAGAAAATTTAACCGAAGAGCAGAGGGAACGCATCACTTCTCATACGCTTGAAGTGGTCGGCATATATCATATCGATTATCCGCAGGGGTATCAAAGCGCCAATTCTGCAGAGTGTGATATCGAAGAGAATTTTATCTTTACGGATACGGCGTTCATCCGGGAAGTCTATGGTGAGGCTGCCGGAGCCGAGATCGATCTGTATACGGCAGGGGCTGCGTTTTTTGTAGAAAATCCGAAAGAGCTGGACGGGATTATGGGGAGGCTTTTGGAATCTGCAGATTATAACTGGGACGAATACGTCGTTGTAAAGAACAACAAAACGTATGAGGATTCCGCTGCTCCTTTGGAGAGACTCTCCGGACTGGTGAAGATGATGGTGGTTGTGATAGCCGTTGTCAGTGCGGTAATGCTCTCTTTGATTTTATTTTTGTGGATGCGGGAGCGTATGCACGAGATCGGAATTTACCTTTCGATTGGCATCCGAAAAGCGGAGATTTTCAGACAGCAGATCCTGGAAAATCTCTTAGCCGCCGTTATCGCATTTTTTCTGGCATGGGGGATTTCCGCAGCCGCAGCCGGACTGACCGGACAGATGATTGCGGATTCTTTTTCGAAAGAGAGTGCACAGCAGCAAGCGGCGGATTCAAAAACAGAGGAAACGATGGAGCTGCAGATCCGTATTGGCGCAGTGGAACTTTTGGAGATTGCAGGATTTGGATTTCTGATTGTTCTTTTGTCCACAAGCGTATCTTCGGTGACGGTTCTTCGGATGCAGCCGAAGGATATTTTGGCGAAGATGAGTTAGCCGCATGGTCGGAACGAAAGGTTCCGGCCTTTCTTGTGCTCTGTTTTTCTTTCTGTCCGATGAGTAAAATTTTCCTTAATGACAACTCAGCTAAAATATGGTAAACTGGAAAGGAACGAATTTTTCACAAGAGGGAGGCAGGTATGTCATTTTTAGAAGCGGTACTTATGGGGATCATACAGGGATTAACGGAATTTCTGCCGGTCAGCAGTTCCGGGCACCTGGCGTTGTTTAAAATTTTATTTGACGTAGAGACGGATACGGGAATGCTTTTTGATGTATTGCTGCATCTGGGAACGCTGCTTGCGATCTTTGCTGTATTTTATAAGGATATTTTTCATATGATCGGCGAAGGGGTTGCGATTATCGGAGATTTTTTTCGGAATGCGGTTATTTTTTTCGGAAATGTATTTCAGAAAAAAGACGATCCTTATTACAGACTGATCGATAACAGCTATCGTAAATTTGTCATGTTGGTGATTGTGTCTACCATACCCACCGGAATTATCGGTTACGCGGCTTCCGATGTTATAGAGTCGGCGTCGCAGTTTTTGATTGTTCCGGGATGTTTTCTTGTACTTACTTCAATTCTGCTGTTTATTTCCGACAGAATTGACTCCGGCAGCAAGACGCCGAAAAACGTTTCTTATTCCAACGCATTTTTTATCGGTATCTGCCAGGGATTTGCGACTTTGCCGGGACTGTCGAGATCGGGGACGACGATTGCGGCGTGCCTTTTGAGTAAATTTAACCGTAAGTTTGCAGTGAAATATTCGTTTATCATGTCGATACCTGCCGTACTTGGCGCCGTTGTGTTAAAGCTTACGGATTTAAAGGAAGTATCTGTGACGGCATCGGATGCCGGCTGTTACGCGGCAGGCGTTTTATGCGCCGCCGTTGTGGGTTACATTTGTATCCGGGCGATGCTCGTCGTAGTCAAACAGAGAAAATTTACAATTTTTGCAGTGTATTGTTTTATCATCGGCGTCGTTTCGATCGGCGGATATTTTTATACGGCATAAATCATGGAGGAAATTATGGCAGCTAGGAGAAAAAATGCCGCAGGACGAAAACAGGCAAAAAAAACGTCTGCAAAAAGAAAAACAAACAGGAAAACAGGCGGCAGAACGGCGAAGGGACTTGCGTTTGAAAGCGAAGTGACGCTTTGGATTCTGCTTGCGGTATCTATTCTGCTGTTTGTCAGTAATTTTGGAATTGGTGGGAAACTCGGCAGTATGGCGAGCACATTTATTTTCGGGTTATTCGGAATTACGGCGTATGTATTTCCGATTATACTGTTTGTCGGTTCCTGTTTTCTGATTTCCAATAAAAGGAATCATTTTGCAATATTTAAATTTATTGCCGGGATTTTGTTATTTTGTGCGGTCTGCATGTTTGCCCAGCTTCTGGTTTTGGATTCTGATGCGGCGGGATCGAATCTTATGCAGGCGGCGTATACATATGCTTCGCTTCATAAAGCAGGCGGCGGCTTTCTGGGCGGCTTTTTTGTATGGCTCTGCGTGCCGAATTTCGGTGTGTTCGGTTCCTATGTTATTTCGGTGATCGTTATGATCATATCGCTGGTTTTAATCACGGAGCGTTCTGCTTTGCTTGGGATGAAACGGGGCGGCAAAAAGATTTATGAATCTGCAAAAGAAGATGCCGTACGTATGCATGAGAGGCAGCAGCAAAGAGAGCAGAAGCGTATGCAGAGGCGTATGGATAAGAAAGTAGAAGGCGTAGCGATCGATACGAAGATACAGAAAAAAGAAGATTTCTTTGGAGATGAAATCAGTGAGGTAAAACCGGAGGAAGATCTTGTTCTTCCAAAGGTGAAAAAGAGAGAACGTATTCCGGTTGCGCCGGTAGAAGCGGACAGTTCCGATCTGCCTGTGATTGCGGATATTACCGATGTGATTTTAGAGGAAGAAGGGCTTAAGAAGAGGGAGACGCCGGATCTGCCGGAAATCTTTATCGAACCGGTGGAAGAAGAGGTTAAGGCTTCGCCGGAATATGAAGATGCTGCGATGCTGGAGAGTTTGCTTTCGGATGCCGGCAATATGGCGGAGTTGAAAGCGGAAGAACCCGTAGAACAGGAGCATAAACCGCCGCAGAGAGAAGAAAAGCCGAAAGCGGACGCTTCTCAGCAGCCTGTGGCTGTACAGGAATCCGCAGCTGTTTCCCACGCACCGAAAGCCCATGTCTTTCCGCCCGTTTCTCTCTTAAAACAGGGAAGTGCCAAATCAATGGGGGATTCCAAAACGCATCTGCGGGCAACGGCAGCAAAACTTCAGCAGACATTAAAAAATTTCGGCGTAAACGTAACGATTTTAAATGTCAGCAGCGGTCCCTCTGTGACGCGTTATGAAATTCAGCCGGAAATGGGTGTAAAAGTCAGTAAAATTGTAAATTTAACGGATGATATCAAACTAAATCTGGCGGCGGCGGACATCCGTATGGAAGCCCCGATTCCGGGAAAAGCGGCGATCGGTATTGAAATTCCAAATAAAGAAACGGTTCCGGTTATGTTCCGGGATCTGATCGAATCGGAAGAATTTGAGAACAATACATCCAAAATTGCATTTGCCGCAGGAAAGGATATTGCCGGGCAGGTGGTTGTGACGGATATTGCAAAAATGCCTCATCTGCTGATTGCAGGGGCAACCGGTTCCGGTAAATCCGTCTGTATCAATACGATCATTATGAGTATTTTGTATAAAGCGCATCCGGATGACGTCAAGCTGATTATGGTAGACCCGAAAGTCGTGGAATTAAGCGTTTACAACGGTATCCCGCATTTAATGATCCCGGTTGTTACCGATCCGAAAAAAGCGGCGGGCGCATTGAACTGGGCAGTTGCGGAGATGGATGAGCGTTATCGGAAATTTGCCGAATACGGTGTCCGTGATCTCAAAGGTTATAATGCAAAGGTAGCTTCTGTCGCGGATATCGATGATGCACAAAAACTTCAGAAGCTGCCGCAGATCGTTATTATCGTAGACGAGCTTGCGGATCTGATGATGGTGGCTTCTCATGAGGTAGAAGCTTCGATCTGCCGTCTGGCGCAGCTCGCGCGGGCGGCGGGGCTGCATTTGATTATTGCGACGCAGCGCCCTTCTGTCAATGTCATTACAGGGCTGATCAAGGCAAATATGCCGTCTAGGATCGCCTTTTCCGTAACTTCCGGCGTCGATTCTAGAACGATTTTGGATATGGTGGGTGCAGAGAAGCTCTTGGGCAAAGGCGATATGCTATTTTTCCCGCAGAATTTCCAGAAACCGCTGCGTGTACAGGGCGCTTTTGTTTCGGATAAGGAAGTTTCGGATGTAGTGGATTTTCTGAAAAACGAAAACGGGACGGTAGAATACAATTCTTTTGTGCAGGAGAAAATGGAACAGTCGGAGAATTTGTCTGTGCCGATTGCGGACGGCGTCGGCAGATCCGACGACAAAGATGTGCTCTTTCGGGAGGTCGGCAGGTTCTTGATCGAAAGCGAGAAAGGTTCTATCGGCTCGATCCAGCGGAAGTTTAAAGTCGGGTTTAACCGTGCCGCACGTATTATGGATCAGTTGGAAGAAGCCGGGCTCGTGGGACCGGAAGAAGGGACAAAAGCCCGGAAGGTTTTGATGTCCCCGGAAGAATTTGAACAGTATTTGGAAGAATGTGTTTAGGAGGAATGGAATGAAAACAGATATTGAAATCGCACAGGAAGCAGAACTGCTCCCCATTCGGGAAGTCGCTGCCAGGCTGGATATTTCAGAAGATGAGCTGGAGTTGTACGGAACATACAAAGCAAAGCTGACCGATGAACTTTTGCAGAAGCATGCAGACAAACCGGACGGGAAATTAGTGCTGGTAACAGCTATCAATCCGACCCCTGCCGGGGAAGGGAAGACGACGACGAGTATCGGGCTTGGGCAGGCGTTTGGGCTGATGGGGAAAAAAGCAGTGCTTGCGCTTCGCGAGCCGTCGTTAGGACCATGCTTTGGCATCAAAGGCGGCGCTGCCGGAGGCGGGTATGCGCAGGTGGTTCCGATGGAAGACCTGAATCTCCATTTTACCGGAGATTTTCATGCGATTACGGCGGCAAATAATCTTCTGGCGGCTCTGCTGGACAATCATATACAGCAGGGAAACGCACTTGGGATCGATCCGAGACAGATCGTCTGGAAACGCTGTATGGATATGAACGACCGTTCGCTGCGCAATATAGTCGTAGGACTCGGCAGTAAGATGGACGGCATGGTGCGGGAAGATCACTTTGTGATCACGGTTGCTTCGGAAATTATGGCGATTCTCTGTCTGGCAGACGACCTGCAGGATTTAAAACGGCGTCTGGCAAGGATCATCGTCGCGTATACGTTTGACGGGAAACCGGTCACGGCAGACGATCTGCAGGCGGTGGGGGCTATGGCTGCTTTGTTAAAGGAAGCGATGAAACCGAACCTGATCCAGACGTTAGAACATACGCCCGCGATCGTCCACGGCGGTCCGTTTGCCAATATTGCGCACGGCTGCAATAGCATACGCGCCACAAAAGCAGGCCTGAAGCTGGCGGATATCGTTGTGACGGAAGCCGGATTTGGTGCGGACCTTGGCGCGGAGAAGTTTTTTGATATCAAGTGCAGAAAAGCAGGCCTTCATCCGGACTGCGTTGTTTTGGTCGCAACCGTCCGGGCGTTAAAATATAACGGCGGCGTACCGAAGACGGAACTTGCCGCAGAAAATTTAAACGCGCTAAAGCGCGGAATCGTAAATCTGGAGAAGCATATAGAAAACCTCCTGAAATATCAGGTTCCGGTTGTCGTGGCGCTTAATTCTTTCGTGACGGATACGAAAGCGGAAACGGATTTTGTGGAAGAGTTCTGCAGGAGCAGGGGATGCGATTTTGCACTGTCAAACGTATGGGAACACGGCGGCGAAGGAGGCGTTGCGCTTGCCGAAAAGGTACTTGAAGTATTAGAACAAAAAGAAAGCCGGTTTCAGACGTTGTATCCGGACGAAGCGGGGCTGGAAGAAAAAATCGAGACGATCGCAAAAGAGATCTACGGTGCAGAAGGCGTGACTTATAGTCCGTCCGCCAAAGCGGAATTAAAAAAGATTACGGAACTTGGCATGCGAAGCTTTCCCGTCTGCCTTGCCAAAACGCAGTATTCTTTATCGGATGATCCCGCAAAACTGGGAAGACCGCACGGATTTAGCATAAATGTAAGGGAAGTGTACGCATCGGCAGGCGCCGGATTTGTCGTTGCGATCTTAGGCGCAATGATGACAATGCCGGGACTTCCGAAAACCCCGGCGGCAAATAACATCGATGTCGATGAAAACGGACGCATTACAGGCTTGTTTTAAAGGAGGACTTATGGCACAGTTAATTGACGGAAAGAAAATTTCAGCACAGATCAAAGAAGAATTAAAAGAACAGACGGCACAGCTAAAGGAAGCGGGGATTGAGGGAACGCTTGCCGTGATTCAGGTAGGAGACGACGCTGCGTCAAGCGTGTATGTCCGCAATAAGAAAAAAGCGTGCGAATACATCGGCATTCATTCCAAATCATATGAACTTCCCAGTGAGACGACACAGAAAGAACTTTTAAAGCTGATTGAGGATCTGAACGCAGACGATTCCGTGAATGGTATTTTGGTACAGCTTCCGGTTCCGGCGCATATTGATGAAAAGACGATTATCAATGCAATTTCGCCGGATAAAGATGTGGACGGATTTCATCCGGAAAGTGTCGGATCCTTAACGATCGGGCAGCCGGGGTTTGTTTCTTGTACGCCGGCGGGCATTATAGAACTTTTGAAACGTTCCAATGTAGAAATGGACGGGAAAAACTGCGTGATCGTAGGCAGAAGCAATATCGTCGGAAAACCGATGGCGCTTTTGATGCTTCGGGAAAATGCCACGGTAACCGTGACGCATTCCCATACGAAACATCTGAAAGAAATCTGCCGGAATGCGGATATTCTGATCGTTGCGATCGGAAAAAAAGAATTTATCACAGGAGAGTATATTAAACCGGGCGCCGTTGTGATCGATGTGGGAATCCACAGGGATGAAAACAATAAATTGTCCGGAGACGTCAAATATGAGGAGGCAGAACCGATTGCGTCCATGATTACGCCGGTTCCGGGCGGCGTGGGCCCGATGACAATTGCAATGCTGATGCATAATTGCGTAGAAGCCATGACTCGATAATATTGGAGCTGTCAGTGTATGAAATGTAAAAATTGCGGGGAGGAAATTCCAGAAGGTTACGTATATTGCAAGTGCTGCGGCACGGAAGTGCAGCTTGTGCCGGATTATAATCTCTTAGACGAAGATATTTTAAGCGGCATTATACAAAAAGAAGCAAACGCGTCTCAAAACGCGGGGGAGCTGGGAGAAGAGAAACGGGAAAAACGCAGAAAAAGCCGTTTTATATGGGGAGGCATCTGCGTCGTTCTTTTGATTGCCGTTTTAACATTGTTTTTTTTGTATCGCCATATTCAGGAAAAAAATGCTAACAGTTATGCGTATCAATACCATACGGCGGAGGAATATATCGCAAAAAAAGATTACGGAAATGCCAGAAGATACTTAGAACGGGCATTGGAATTAAAACCGGGGGATGCCGATGCCAGGAATCGTCTGCTGGAACTTTATCTTGCCGGACATGAAGAAGAAGCTGCCGTTTCTTTGCTGGAAGAAATGATATCGGAAGATAAATCCGACAAACAAGCGGTTCGAACATTGATCGGGCTGTATGATGAGCGGGAAGAATATGACAAAATTTTAGAACTGTGTGAAACGGTAAAGAGCGGAAGAATGCTGGATCTGTTTGAAGATTATCTGGTGGACCAGCCGAAATTCAGCAAAATATCGGGAACTTACGGCAAGCCGATCACGATTTCTATTTTGGCAGAACAGGGGTATGATGTGTTTTATTCGACAGACGGGAGCGAGCCGGATGAATATGGGAAGCCCTATCGCGAGTCGATTTCTCTGGAACAAGAGGGAACGACACAGATTAAGGCGGTTACCCGGAATGAAAAGGGAATTTACAGCCAGATTGTCACGGCGACATATACCATCCGGTATGAAGCTCCGGATATGCCGAACGTAACGCCCGCGGGAGGAACATACAGCGAGCCGCAGATGATCCATGTTTCGGTTCCGGAGGATTGTACGGCGTATTATACCTGGGACGGAAGCGATCCGACGAGGGAATCCGCCCGTTATACGGGAACGCTGGAAATGCCGCAGGGCAATCATGTGCTGTCCGTGATTTTAGTCAATTCGTCCGGATTGGAAAGCTGTATCTACCGTGTGAATTATATTTATATGCCGTAAGAAATGGTTGGCGTATATCAAGCAGCCTGCATCTGCAGACTGCGCTGTTGGAGGAAATATGGAAAAGAAAAGAGTTGTAATAAAGATCGGTTCTTCTTCCCTGCAGCATCCGGAAACCGGAAAGATCGATTTTCTGAAAATGGAGCGTCTGGTCCGGGAACTCTGCGATTTAAGAAATCGAGGGCTGGATGTCTGTCTGGTCAGTTCCGGTGCCATTGCAGCCGGACGGATGTTTATGGGAATCAAAGAACTGCCGATGCACATTGCAAAAAAGCAGGCATGTGCGTCCGTGGGGCAGGCAAGGCTGATGATGACGTATCAGAAGCTGTTTGCCGAATATCATCAGACGGCGGGACAGGTTCTGATGACAAAAAATACAATGCTCGATCATGTGTCGCGGAAAAATGCGCAGAATACATTTGAAGAACTATTTGCACTTGGTGTCATACCGATCGTAAATGAAAATGACACCGTATCTACTTACGAAATACAGTTCGGGGATAACGATACGCTTTCCGCGCTGGTCGCTTCTTTGGTATCGGCGGATCTTTTAATCCTGCTGTCAGACATTGACGGGCTTTATACGGACGATCCGCACAGCCATCCGGACGCAGAGCTGATCGAAAACGTCGATGTTATCGATGAAACGCTTCTGCATATGGCAAAAGAGTCCACCGGAAGCGACGTTGGAACCGGAGGGATGGCGACAAAGCTGACTGCAGCGAAAATTGCCACGAAATCCGGGGCGGATATGATTATAGCAAACGGGAAAGACGCAGGGATTCTGCACAGGATTTTTGAGGGAAATTATGTCGGGACTCTGTTTCATTCCCATTATGATGAAGATTTTTATATCAGCGATTTTATAGAGGAGACGCTTTAACTTATGAATCAGAAGAGTATAGACAGAATCAATGCATTATACCGAAAATCCAAAGCCGAAGGATTGACCCAAGCAGAAAAGTCGGAACAGGAAGTCCTCAGGAAGGAATTTATCGCTTCCGTCAGGAATAATTTAAAAGCCCAGCTGGATCGGATCGATGTGCAAAACCCGGACGGGACGATTGTGAATCTTGGTGAAACCCATGGAAACCAAACAGCAAATTAGAAAGCGCCGCCTGATCTGCCGGGAGGAGATGGATGAGACGGCGGTAAGGCAGATTTCCGCGCAGATTGGAAACCGTTTGTGGGAGTATTTTGACAGAGGGCGGACGGTCCGAAAAGTCGGTGTATACGGCTATTATCCCCATAGAAAAGAAGTGGATTTGACAATCTTATACCAAAATCTGTTACAGGCAAACGTTCCCTTGGCATTTCCGCGGGTCTCCGGTGAGACGATGGAATTTTTTCGGGTACGTTCAATGGAAGAGGATTTTGAGGAAGGTGCGTTTCATATCATGGAACCCCGACGAAGCTGCAGCCGGGCGGATTTTTATGATGCGGTGTGTCTGATTCCCGGCAGTGTATTTGACCGTAAAGGGAACCGTTACGGATACGGGAGGGGCTATTATGACAGGTATTTGTCTCTGCATCCGAAACTATACCGGATGGGAATTGCCTATGAGGAACAGACAGAAGATGAGATTCTGCCCGAACGCTGCGATGTCTCTATGCATGCGCTGGCAACGGAGAAGGGAATTCTTTTTTTTGGTACTTAGAAAAAATGTGCGCAGAGAACGATTTCGTTAAAAAAGGAGAAGTCAGTATGGAATTATTGGAGATTTGTAAACAGGCAAAGAAAGTCAGGCAGCAGGTCGGGATACTTACGACGGATCAAAAGAACGCCGCGCTTTTGGCCGTTGCAGACCGGCTGGAAGCATGCAGTGAAATGCTGATTGCAGAAAATGAAACGGACATGGAAAACGGCAGAAACAACCGGATGGCGGAAGGACTTTTGGACCGTCTGAAACTTTCGGAAGAGAGAATTGCGCAGATGGCGGAAGGGCTGCGGCAGATTGCGCAGCTGAACGATCCGATCGGAGAGGTGCTTTCTATGAAAAAGCGTCCGAACGGCCTGATGATCGGAAAAAAACGCGTGCCTTTGGGCGTGATCGGGATTATTTATGAGTCCCGTCCCAATGTAACGGCAGATGCGTTCGGCCTGTGCTTTAAGACCGGCAATGTCGTGATTCTGCGCGGCGGAAAGGATGCGATTCATTCCAATCGGGCAATCGTAAACTGTATTCAGGCAGCGTTAGAAGAGCAGAATCTTCCGAAAGAAGCGATTTCTTTAATTACCGATACTTCCCATGAAACGGCACGGGAATTTATGCACATGAACGGATATGTGGATGTGCTGATTCCGCGGGGCGGCGCGGGATTAATCCGAACCGTCGTAGAAAACGCGACGATTCCCGTGATTGAAACCGGAACCGGAAACTGTCATATTTTTGTAGACGAAAGCGCGGATTTTGAGATGGCGCTTGCAATCATTGACAACGCAAAAACACAGCGGATCGGCGTCTGCAATGCCTGTGAATCGCTTTTGATCCATGAAAAGATCGCAGAGCGGTTTATGCCGTTGCTGCAAAAGCGGCTGGCGGAAAAAAAGGTGGAGATCCGCGCAGACGAAACACTCAAAGAGACTTTAACGGACGCTGCCAACGTAGTTTTGGCATCCGAAGAAGACTGGGGCAGGGAATATCTGGATTATATAATATCTGCAAAGACGGTTGCGTCCGTAAAAGAAGCGATTGCGCATATCAACCGTTATAATACGGGGCATTCGGATGCCATTATTACCGAAAATTATGCAAATGCACAGACATTTTTGGATGAGGTGGACGCGGCTGCCGTTTACGTCAATGCAAGCACGCGTTATACCGACGGCTTTGAATTTGGGTTCGGCGCCGAGATCGGGATCAGCACGCAGAAGCTTCATGCGAGAGGACCGATGGGGTTAGAAGCTTTGACCAGTACAAAATATATTATATACGGAAACGGACAGGTTCGCCCGTAAACTTGCAATACCGGTTTTGGATGAAAATAATGATGTTTTGCGGTATCATGTATTTCATGCAGAGTTGGTGACAAGGTATTCTGAAAACAGAAAGCTGTATTTATATGATATTATAAATATAAAAAAGAAACGAGTACCTCGTTTGAGCCATAAGACAGTACGGTTAAAAACTCATTTTTTATTTTGATTATATGACAGAAAGGGAGAACAGCCAAGAGAAATGTATCAGGAAATTGATTTAGATAAAATAGATATTCATGCAGAGCCGCCCATAGAAGAACCGGCCAGGCAGTATTACTTTATGGCAAAATGTAGAAAATGGGTCAAAGGCTTTGAACAAAAACACGGGCGTTTACCCAAATCCTGCGTAGTTAATATGGGATGCCAGATGAACGCCAGGGATTCCGAAAAACTGACCGGGATTTTACGAAAGATCGGATACTGCCAGTCGGATTCCGAAGAAGCCGATTTTGTCATCTACAATACCTGCACGGTTCGGGAAAACGCCAATAATAAAGTGTATGGAAGGCTTGGGTATTTAAACGGCATGCAGAAGAAAAATCCGGACATGCTTATCGGGCTTTGCGGCTGTATGATGCAGGAACCATCCGTCGTGGAGAAGATCAAAGAGAGCTATTCTTTTGTAAATTTGATTTTTGGGACGCATAACCTGTTTCAGTTTGCGGAACTTCTTTTTTGTGCCATGGAAAAGCATTCGTCTGCGCAGAAGAAGAAAGCGGATATGACAATCGAAATATGGGAAGATACGGATCAGATCGTAGAAAATCTTCCGAATAAACGAAAATATTTCTTTAAATCCGGCGTTAACATTATGTTTGGCTGTAATAATTTCTGCAGTTACTGCATTGTGCCTTATGTAAGGGGCAGGGAGCGCAGCCGCAGGCCCGAAGAAATTCTGCGGGAGATTGAGGCGCTTGCGGCAGACGGCGTTGTGGAAGTCATGCTTTTAGGACAGAATGTCAATTCTTATGGAAAAAACCTGGAAACGCCGATGACGTTTGCACAGTTACTGCGGGAAGCGGAGAATATCGACGGGATCGAGCGGATTCGTTTTATGACTTCTCATCCCAAAGACCTTTCCGACGAATTGATCGAGACCATGAAACAGTCTAAAAAAATCTGCAGGCATCTGCATCTTCCCCTGCAGTCAGGCAGTTCTAAGATCCTCAAAAAGATGAACCGAAACTATACAAAAGAACAGTATCTGGCGCTTGTGGAGAAGTTGAGAAACGCCATACCGGATATCGCGGTTACGACGGATATTATCGTGGGATTTCCGGGAGAAACAGAAGAAGACTTTGAGGAAACGATGGATGTCGTGCGAAAGGTGCAGTATGACAGCGCGTTTACATTTATCTATTCCAAACGGACGGGAACGCCTGCTGCTTCTATGGAAGATCAGATTCCGGAAGAACTTGTGAAAAAGCGTTTTGACCGATTGTTAAAAGAAGTGCAGCAGATCGCATCTGCAAAGGCAGGGCGGTATACCGGAAGCGTACAAAAGGTATTGATTGAGCAGGTCAACGAGCAGGATGCGCATCTTGTGACCGGAAGGATGAGCAATAATTCCATTGTTCATCTGCCGGGGACAAAAGAGAGGATCGGAACCATTGCTGATGTCCGGTTAACGGAATGCAGAGGGTTTTACTATTTAGGAGAGGTCGTAGGGTAGATGGCAGAGCGATTTCAGAGAAATGACAGGATATTTTTGGGAACGGCAGCGCTCCTTCTCTTTGTCGTCGTTCTCTGGTTTTCTTTTTTTCAGGAAGAAGTAGGGGGAGCGGTAAATGTTACGGTAAACGGACAGCTCTACGGTACCTATTCGCTGAAAAAGGACCGGACCGTAGAGATCGTAATCGGAGAAAAAACGACAAACGTGCTTTTAATCCATGATGGAAAAGCGGATATGACAGAGGCGGACTGCCCCGATCAGCTCTGTGTGCATCAGAAATCGATTTTCAGAGAGAGGGAAACGATCGTATGCCTGCCGAATAAAGTTGTGGCGGAAGTGATCGGCGGAGCGTCCAAAGAGCTGGATTCGGTTACATGAAAGGATTGGCTATGAAAAGAAAAACGGCGCATCTTGGAATGTTTTTGGCATTGGCGTTAATCTGCGGTTATATCGAATCTCTGATTCCGTTTTATTTCGGAGTTCCCGGGATGAAGCTGGGGCTTCCCAATCTTGTGACTGTTGTTATGCTTTCCTGTATCGGTGCAAAAGAAGCGTTTTTCGTATCTGCACTTCGTATTTTACTTTCCGGATTTTTGTTTGGAAATCCGTTTAGCATTCTCTATAGTTTTGGCGGAGGTATCTGCAGTTTTGCCGTTATGTGCCTGCTTTTGCGTACGAAGAAACTTCAGACGGTTTCCGTCAGTACCGCCGGAGGAATGTTTCATAATATCGGGCAGATTGCTGTTGCGGCAGCCGTAGTAGAAAATTATAATCTGTTCTACTATACGCCGGTTCTTATGGTGTCCGGATTTGTGACCGGCTGTTTGATCGGGATTGCCGCGCAGGAGATGATTGTCCGGCTGAACGGACGTATTTGAGGAGGAACTATGTTTTCATATATCAAAGGGACATTGGAAGAAGTTACAGAGGGACAGATTGTGGTGGACTGCCACGGAATCGGCTATCAGATCCAGACGTCGAACGATATTCTGGATGTTCTGCCGTCTATAGGGGCGGATCTTAAGATTTATACTTACCTGCATGTCAAAGACGACGGAATCGCTTTATTCGGCTTTCCGACGAAGGAAGACCTTACGATTTTCTGTCTGCTGCTTCGTGTCAACGGGATCGGACCGAAAGGAGCGCTTGGAATTCTTTCGGCTTTGTCAGCCGACGAACTGCGGTTTGCCGTTTTAGCGGGAGATGCAAAGGCAATTGCAAAAGCGCCCGGTATCGGCGCAAAGTCGGCGCAGCGCATCATTCTGGAGTTAAAAGATAAGCTGAATCTAAGCGATGTGCTGCAGGAGCGGAAAGCAGACACATTGCAGCAGCCGTCTTCCCATGCGGATACCGCCAGAAACGAGGCGGTTTCTGCGCTTACAGCGCTCGGCTATTCTTCTTCCGAAGCATTGTCTGCGGTCACAAAGGCGGATTTTGCAGACGGCGCAGATGTGGAAGAGATTTTGAAAGCTGCTTTAAAACAGATGGCAATGATATAAGGAGGAGAGGATGGAAGAACGTGTCATATCCACCCAGATACAGGAAGAAGACCTTACTATAGAAACCAGTCTGCGTCCGCAGACGCTGATCGATTATATCGGGCAGGCAAAGACAAAGGAAAATTTAAAAGTCTATATCGAAGCAGCGAAATTACGCGGGGAAGCATTGGATCACGTACTTTTTTTCGGACCGCCGGGGCTTGGGAAAACCACGCTTGCCGGAATTATCGCAAATGAAATGGGAACGCATATGAAGATTACCAGCGGTCCCGCCATCGGCAAACCGGGAGAAATGGCGGCAATCTTAAGCAACCTTCACGAAGGGGATCTGCTTTTTGTCGATGAGATCCATCGGTTAAACCGTCAGGTAGAAGAAGTGCTTTACCCGGCAATGGAGGATTATGTGATCGATATTATGATCGGAAAAGGGGCGACGGCGCGTTCCATCCGTCTGGATCTTCCGAAATTTACCCTGGTAGGGGCGACGACAAGAGCCGGGCTTTTATCGGCGCCTCTGCGGGATCGCTTCGGCGTCGTACACCATTTGGAATTTTATACGGTAGAGGAGCTTTCGACCATTATTCTGCATTCTGCAAAAAAACTTAACGTTGCCGTCGATGAGGAAGGGGCTTTTGAGCTGGCAAGGAGAAGCCGGGGAACGCCAAGGCTTGCCAACCGTTTTTTAAAACGGGTCAGAGATTTTGCACAGGTAAAATATAACGGAAAGATCACAAAGGAAGTGGCAAAATTTGCGCTGGATCTGCTGGAAGTAGACGATTACGGACTGGATACCAATGACAGAAATATTCTGCTTACGATCATGGAGAAATTTGCCGGAGGACCGGTGGGATTGGACACTCTTGCGGCTGCGATCGGAGAGGATGCGGGGACAATCGAAGACGTCTATGAACCGTTTCTGGTGAAAAACGGATTTATCAACAGAACACCAAAGGGCAGGGTAGCGACAGATTTGGCATTTACGCATTTCGGGCTTGCAAGATAGGCAGATAGCCGTTATAATGTAAGGCAGGCAGACCAGGGAGGGGAACGTATGTCATCAAAATCCAGTGCAGAAGTTATTATTGGAGGTAAGATGTATACGCTGAGTGGGTACGAAGGAGAAGAATACTTACAGCGTGTGGCGTCGTATATCAACAATAAGATCAATGAGTTTAATGAAATAGAAGAAGTCCGCCGGTTTTCGGTGGATATGAAAGCGGCTTTGGTGGAATTGAATATTGCCGATGATTTTTTTAAGGCGAAGGACCGGATCGAAAAGCTGGAGCAGGATTTGGAAGTGAAGGAAAAAGAGATTTATGATCTGAAACACGAACTGATCTCCGAACAAATTAAAGCCGAAACAAACCAGGGGACTGCCAGAGAATTAGAAATCCAAAATAAAGAGCTGGCGCTGCAGAAAGCCAAACTGGAAGCGGCGTTGGAAGAGGCGCTGCTCGATAAAGATATAAAAAAGACTGGAAAAAAATAAGAAACTTACAGGGGGACGAGCGGTTTCGTCTCCTTTTTTGTTCTGTAGGAGGTAGCTATGGTGCAGAAACTGGAACTCTTGGCTCCGGCGGGCAGCCTTTCAGCGTTAAAAGCCGTTGTTTGTGCAGGGGCAGATGCCGTTTATTTCGGAGGCGGTTCATTTGGCGCAAGAGCATACGCCGAAAATTTTAATAAAGAAGAAGTCTTAGAAGCCATCGATTACGGTCATATCCATGAAAAGAAACTGTTTTTGACGGTCAATACCCTGTTGAAAGAACGGGAACTGGAAGAAGAGTTATACGAATACCTTCTGCCGTACTATACACGCGGGCTTGACGCCGTGATCGTACAGGATTTTGGCGTGATGCGGTTTCTGCAGAGAAATTTTCCCGATCTTTCGATACATACCAGTACGCAGATGACAGTGACAGGCGCAGAGGGAGCCGGTTTTTTGGCAGGCGCCGGAGCAAAGCGCATCGTTTTGGCGAGGGAATTATCGTTGGAAGAGATACGAACCATACATCAGTCAACCGCGGCGGAGTTGGAATGTTTCGTACATGGAGCCCTGTGCTACTGCTATTCCGGACAGTGCCTGTTTTCCAGCATGTTAGGCGGCAGGAGCGGCAACCGGGGGCGTTGCGCGCAGCCTTGCCGGCTTCCTTATGAGATCTGCGGCAGCCAATGGGAACAACAAAATGGCAGGCGGAAAAACTATCCGTTAAGCCTGAAAGATTTATGTGCGGTTTCTATGATTCCGCAGCTGGCAGAGTGCGGCGTAACTTCCTTAAAAATCGAAGGAAGAATGAAACAGGCGGAATATGCGGCGGGCGTGGTCTCAGTATACCGGGCGTATCTGGACCGATATGAAAGATACGGGGCCAAAGACTATGCCGTGGATGAGAAAGACCGGAAAAAACTGCTCGATCTGGGGAACCGCAGCGGCTTTACGGAAGGATATCTAACGAAAAGAAACGGACCGGATATGGTGACATTCGACAGTCCCGCACATGAAAAAAGAACAGCCGGAAAGGAGAGGCTTCCCGAGGAAATAAAAGAAAAGATTACCGGCAGCCTGAAGATAAAAAAAGGCATGCCGTCGGAATTAACCGTTTCTTTCCGCGGGATCCAGGCAACGGTATGTTCCGATATTCCGGTAAGGGCGGACCGGCAGCCCTTGACGAAAGAGTCGATTCGCTTAAGATTGTATAAGACCGGGAATACGCCGTTTGTATTTGAACGGCTGGATATCTTATTGGAACCGGGACTGTTTTTGCCGGCGGCTTCGCTCAATGAATTACGCCGCAGGGGATTGGAGGCATTAAAGGAACAGGTGATCCAGGGATACTTCAGAACCGCCAAACAAAATATTCAAAAGACAAAATCCGCACAAAACAGGCAGCCGGCAGCGATTACGCGGCAGCACTTTACGGCTTCTGCGGAAACGATCGAACAGGCGCAGGTTCTGCTTGGTACACCATGGATTTCCGGGATTTATCTTGACAGCGCCGTTTTTGCACATACAGAGCTTGTACATGCGCTTGCGAAAATGTACCGGCAGGCAAACGATGCGGGGAAAGAGCTTTTTTACATTCTGCCCGCCCTATTTAGAAACCATACCGCTGTATTTTATCGGTCCGTATTACCAAAACTAGAAACAGACGGTTTTTTAGTGAAAAGTTATGATGCGCTGGGGTTTTTACTGAAAGAAAAAATTGCGCCGAAGCAAATCCGGATTGACCACAATTTGTATACCTGGTCTGCGGAAAGCAAAACTGCTTTTCGTGCACTTGGGGTGGAAGGGGATACGGTTCCGTTTGAATTGAACAGGGCGGAAATCAAACGCCGGGACAATACAGAAAGCGAAATGGTAATCTACGGCTATCAGCCGCTGATGACAAGCGCTCAGTGCGTGTTTAAAAACAGCGGAACATGCAGGAAAACCCCGCAGAACTGCCGGTTAAAAGACCGTTACGGTATTTGTTTTCCGGTGAAAAACTATTGTCAGGAATGTTACACTGTGATTTATAATTCCAGGCCGCTTTGGATATTTCCGTTTACCGGGGAATTAAAAAGTTACGGAATCGGCGCGTTTCGATTTTCTTTTACGATAGAGTCTGGGGAGCAGACAGCGCAGGTCTTAGAAAACTTTGAACGACAGGCGCCCTTTGACAAGGAACGTTTTACGTATGGGCATTATAAGAGAGGCGTAGAATAGAGGAAATTATGAGCAGTATTTTTTGTGAAGTATCCAAATATCTGATGATTATATTTTTTGCACTGTATACCTGGGAGTGTTTTTCTGTGTTTAAAAGGAAAAGCAAAGACCGTCAGAATGCGATTTTCCGGCGGCAGAATCTGTTTCTGTTTCTGCTGCATCTGGACGGGTATCTTGTATTATTCGATCAGACGGACAATCCTAAAATCCTGATTTTTTACGCCGTGCAGGCAGTGTTCTTTTTGATTGTGATCAGCAGCTATAAACTGCTTTATGAACATTCGGCGCAGCTTCTGGTAAACAATATGTGTATGCTGATGGCGATCGGTTTTCTGATCTTAAGCAGGCTTTCTTATGAAAAAGCGGTCAAGCAGTTTACCATTGCCGTCGGTTCGATGATCTTTGCACTGGGGCTTCCGTATCTGATTCAGAAAGTCCGTTTTATCCGCAGGCTTTCCTGGCTGTATGCCGGAATCGGTCTGCTGGCGCTGGCGGTTGTGGCGGCGCTGGGAGCGACGAGCTACGGTGCAAAAATATCATATACCGTTGCCGGCATATCGATCCAGCCTTCGGAATTCGTGAAAATTCTATTTGTATTCTTTGTTGCGGGTATGCTGCATCAGTCCAGGGAATTCAAACAAGTGGCGGTTACAACGGCTGCAGCGGCGGCGCATGTGATCATTCTGGTCTTATCCAAAGATCTGGGAGGTGCACTGATATTTTTTGTCGTCTATCTTGTGATGCTCTATGTGGCAACCGGAAATCCGTTTTATTTTATCGGCGGGCTTGCCGGCGGCTGTGCGGCTTCTGCCGCTGCGTACCGTCTGTTCGCGCATGTACGCGTCCGCGTCGTGGCATGGCGCGATCCGTTAAGCGTCATTGACAAAGAAGGTTATCAGATCTGTCAGTCGTTGTTTGCCATCGGTACCGGCGGCTGGTTCGGCGTCGGTTTATATCAGGGAATGCCGGAAAAGATTCCCAAAGTGGAGCAGGATGTCGTATTTTCCGCGATTTCCGAAGAACTGGGCGGTATTTTTGCCATCTGCCTGATTGTCGTATGCATGAGCTGTTTTTTGATGTGTTTAAATATAGCCATGCAGTTGAAAGACGGATTTTATAAACTGGTAGCGCTCGGGCTTGGGACAACCTATGGATTTCAGGTCTTTTTAACGGTCGGAGGCGTGATCAAGTTTATTCCTTCTACCGGCGTAACGCTGCCATTTGTCAGTTATGGCGGCAGCTCATTATTTAGTACGATCATTATCTTTGCCATTATTCAGGGTTTTTATATTTTAAGAGAAAGGGAGAGATCGCAGAATGGACAAAAAACCGCAAAGAGCGATGCGAAGCGGGAAGCGCACTTCCGTGAATAACCGGGAATTTGCCGTAATCACATACTGTTTTATCGGACTGTTTTTGTGTACCATGGGTTATTTTGCGTATTTTCAGATTGAAAAAAGCGAAGATTTTATCAATAATCCGTACAATTCCAGACAGGAAAATTTTGAAAAATCCGTCGTCCGGGGAAAAATCCTTTCGGCAGACGGAGAAGTTCTGGCGGAAACAAAGACGGACGAAGAAGGGAACGAAACGCGCAGTTATCCGCACGGCGGTTTGTTTTCGCATATTGTCGGCTATTCTACAAAAAATTATGGCCGTTCCGGCATTGAATCCTGGGCAAATTTTAATTTGCTGCGTTCCAATACGTTTTTTCTGGAAAAAACCATGGATAAAGTTACGGATGAGAAGAGTATCGGGGATAATGTGATTACGACTTTAAATTATTCTTTACAGAATGCGGCGTATCAGGCACTCGGCAGTTTTGACGGGGCGATTGCAGTGATGGAGCCGGCTACGGGAAAAATTCTCGCCATGGTATCGAAACCGGAGTTTGATCCGAATACGATTTCCGAAAACTGGGAACACATCGTGGCAGATGAAAATTCGGAATCCGTATTGGTAAACCGCGCTTCTCAGGGACTGTATCCGCCCGGTTCTACCTTTAAAGTCGTCACTGCGCTGGAATATATCCGGCAGAACCCGGGCGATTACGAAAACTATTCCTATCGCTGCAGCGGAAGCATACAGGAAGGCAGCAGCAAGTTAAGCTGCTTTAGCGGTGAAGTGCATGGGAGCGTGGATCTAAAGCGGTCTTTTGTAAAATCCTGCAATACCTCTTTTGCAAATATGGGACTTTCTTTCGATACAGAAAAATTTGCAAAGACATGCGGCGGCCTGCTGTTTAACCAGCCGCTTCCGGTGGAAAAAATGGAAGCGTCCAAAAGCAGCTTTGTGTTAAACAAAACGTCGTCGACCAGCGAAATTATGGAAACGTCGATCGGACAGGGCAGGACATTGGTGACGCCACTGCATATGCTGATGATTACAAGCGCCATTGCAAATAACGGCGTATTACAAACGCCGTATGTCATAGAATCCACGCAGAACCACGACGGGGGAACCGTCAAAACATACGCTTCGACGGAGTACGGCAGCCTTATGACAGAGGAAGAGGCGGGTATTTTAAAAGAATATATGAAAGAGACAGCGGTAAGCGGTACGGCTTCCAAATTAAACGGGATGAGTTATCAGGCATACGGAAAGACCGGTTCGGCTGAGTTCGGCAATAACAAGGGCGACAGCCATGCCTGGTTTATCGGATTTGCGCACAGAGAAGATAAAGAAGATATTGCAATTGCAGTTATTTTTGAGAAAGCCGGGATTGGAAGCGCCTATGCCGTTCCCGCCGCAAAAGCCGTATTTGACGCATATTATCAATAACAGGAAAATGAGTCCTTGCAAGTGATCTCAAAAAGGGGTATACTTAGTTTTAAGCTTTAAAACCACATCAGGAGGTATTGCAATGATCGAGGCAACGAGCTGTGGTGGTGTGGTAATTTTTCGTGGTAAGATTCTGGTGCTTTATAAAAATTACAGAAATAAATACGAAGGGTGGGTTCTGCCCAAAGGAACAGTGGAGCCGGGAGAAGAATATAAAGAAACTGCCACCCGGGAAGTCCTAGAAGAAACAGGGGCGAAAGCATCCATTATTAAATATGTAGGAAAGAGCCAGTATTCCTTTACCGTGCCGGAGGATACGGTAGAAAAGGAAGTACACTGGTATCTTATGATGGCGGACAGTTATTACAGCAAACCACAGCGGGAAGAATATTTTGCGGATTCAGGCTATTATAAGTTTCACGAGGCCTATCATCTGCTGAAATTTTCCAATGAAAAGCAGATCTTAGAGAGAGCGTATAATGAATATCTGGATTTGAGGAAAAGTAATTTATGGGGAAGCCACAAGTACTTTTAAGGGGACGACGGGTGTTTTGCATGGAATGGCATAAGGATTTGTATACGGGTGAGAGCATACGGGGCAGGCAAAAGAAAGTCAAATGGAAGATTATGCACAATGCCGGGCAGCCTTTTGTATATGTGCTTACGCTTGCATCCAATGAAGAGAATCTTTTGGACATTATTCCTGCCAGAGAGCTTTTGCAGAAGCATTATCCCAAACGGGGACTTTATGTTGTGGGACTGGCGGGAAATTACAACGAAGCGCTTGCGCTTGCCGGGCACATTGTAAACGAGGTGTATCGGGCAACCGGAGGCTTTGACGTCAGAGGTTATATCCGGCATAAAGGAAAGCGTAAGATATGAGCATCATTGTTATTATTTTAAAAATCATCGGCATTTTGATTTTATTACTTCTGCTTTTGACTGCGCTGCTTTTGTTTCATCCTATATTCTATCGAATCGGCGGAGTGTTGAAAGAGGATGTTTCCATACGGGGATATTTTTGGTGGCTGTTTCAGATACTACGATTAGAATTTTGCGTAGAAGGCAGTCATGTACAGTTTCGGATACGTATCTTTGGATGGTCCAAAGAATTCGGCAGTCAAAAAGAAGAGACAGAGGATTTAGATCCGGCATCCGCTCCATTTCAGGATCCGGATCTAACGCGGCAGCAGACAGCATCCGATACAAAATCAGCGAAAGACTTCGGGAACAAGAAAGACAAGGCCTTACAGAAAAACCAATTCCGAAAAGCATCCGATACGGACGGTCCGGCATCCGCTGCTTCGGAGGAGAAGGAAGAACACTGCCGGACCGTTTCTCAAAAAAGAACAAAAGAACGGGCAGGTACATTTGCTAAATTTAAAAAAGAAATCACAGATCCGGGAAACCGCCGGGCAGTTGCCCGTATCTGGCAGGAGATTTTGTATCTGCTGTCTCATATAAAGCCAAAACATATCCGTGCAGAGATTTTGTTTTCTGCAGGGGATCCGGCGCTGACGGGTGAAGTGACGGGGGCGCTCAGCCTGCTGCCGGTGATGTATCGTTCTGGCGTGCATGTGTACCCGGATTTTTTATCGGAAGCATGTTTTGTTCGTGGAAGTTTTACAGCAAAAGGGCATATGGCGCTGTTTCATTTTGTCCGTAGCCTGATACGGCTGTTATTCGATAAAAATATAAAAAGCTTATATCATAAATTCAGAAAATAGGAGGTTTTCAAATGGCAGACAATGCATTTCATGCAACAGTGGAATCTTTATTTAAGGGGATGGACAGTTTTATTACGACAAAAACGGTCGTAGGAGACGCGATTCACATCGGGGATACGATTATTCTGCCGCTTGTCGACGTTTCATTCGGCGTGGCAGCCGGGGTTTTTGCGAAAGATAAGCAGAATAACGGCGGCGGCGGTATGGGCGGAAAAGTGATGCCAAGCGCAGTGCTCGTCATTTCAGGAGGGACGACGAAACTTGTGAACGTGAAAAATCAGGATGGCATCACCAAGGTTTTGGATATGGTACCGGATTTTGTCAACAAATTTACAAGTAAAAAGGACAAAACGGCAGAAGCGGATCCTTTAGCCAAAGCAGCGGCAAAACAGGAGATGGAAGATATTCTCGCAGAATCCGTGAAGGAGTAGGAAACAGGATAAGATCAGACAGTAGGTGCATATAGTATACTATATGCACTTTTTTTGCGGGAAGGCGCGGGTATGAAACGGCTCATCGGATATTCGTTATTTTGTATCGGCATAGGAATGCTGATCATGTGCTTCATTGAAAGCGTGTTTTTTAAAATTTTACTGATTACCGCCTGTATGCTTTTGGGGTATTTTTTATTCTGCTGTTAAAAACGGGCAGGAAATCCAGAAGGATACCTGCCCGAACGGGGGTAACAGATGTTTATTTGAGCCGGAAATTCCGGAATGAAAACCAGAAGCCTATCGTTGCATAGGTGGTCAGTATCAGGGCAATTATAAATTGTCCTCTGGTAATTGCGAAAAACAAAAACAGGCAAACCGGCAAAGCCGTAATCGTATAGATTCGGTAAATTCGACGGTAAAGGGATCCTTTGCCGCTTTTTTCGATTTCCCGGTATTCTTCCTGCAGCAGTTCAGGATGCGTTACCTGACAGACAATAATAGCGCCGAATCTGCCGAATTCCCGATGCGCTTCATATTCCAGACCGTCAATTTCAAATTTCGGATACATGCCTTCTTCTGTCACAACTAGGTTCAGATTATGTTCCATGCCGTACGTACAGAGTTCCTGGGTAAATTCTTCGGAAGTTAATGCCATGGTGTTCGGCACAAATTGAAATTTCCGCTTTGCTTCTGCTTTTACAACTTTTTGATAATCGTTTAAAATAGCCATAAAACGTCCTCCTTTTCTTTCCAAATCCTCCATTTTTGAAAGGGCGGTTCTGGTATCAGACAGGTCCTTTTTGGAATGGAGTAAAAATCGGCACATTTTGATCGTACCATCCAGATCGCTTTGCTTTTCCAACAAAAGATCCAATTGCTGGCGTATGATGTCGTTCATATCCGCTCCCTGCAGGATTTTATGAATATTTTCTATGGAAATATCCAGCTTGCGGAGTAACTTGATCTGCAGCAATATCTCAACGTCTTTCTGCGAATAATCCCGGTAACTGTTTTCCTCGTTGCGATGCGGGAAGAGCAGTCCTTTCTTTTCATAGAAACGTATGTTTTGTTTTGTGATCCCTGTCAGGGCTTCGGCTTCTTTGATGTTCATGATCAAATACCTCTTTCTGTTGGTTTCTAAGGAGACTATAAGGGATATAGCCGGTATAAGGTCAATAGTTTTTTGAAAAAATTTGTCTTCTGTCTACAAAAAGAAAGAGGAAACACTTCTTGCCAAAGCGTTTCCCCCGCATTTACTTCTCGATCCGGAAATCTTATCTTCTTTCAACTTTATTGCTCTTTAAGCACTGTGTACATACGTACAATCTTTTCGGTACTCCGTTTACTTTACATCTTACACGCTTAATGTTTGATTTCCACATTCTATTTGTCTTTTTATGAGAATGGCTTACATTATTTCCAAAATGAGCGCCTTTGCCACAAACTGAACACTTTGCCATGACTGCACCTCCTTGCATTTACTAAGTTTACTCTGTCGTAAGCTCATAACATGATTTATTGTAGCAGATAGCATTTCATATTGCAAGAAATTTTTTCTAGTTTTTTTGCATATTTTTAAGTATTGTTTGATTTTTTGAGGAAAATGGGTATAATGGATAATATCAGGAAATGTTGCGTTACAGTATGCGCTCTCAAATGGATACGGTAACCGATTGGCTGATCAAGAATATGGAGGTCAGAGTATGAAAGGACAAATAGAAACCCGTCTGGGTACAATTGTTATCGGCAATGAAGTAATCGCAACCTGTGCAGGTTCGGTCGCAGTAGAATGTTTTGGAATTGTCGGTATGGCTGCGGTGAATATGAAAGACGGTCTGGTCAGACTTTTGAAGAAAGATTATCTTACCCATGGCATAAATGTAACGGTTACAAATGAAAACAAACTTGTCATTGATTTTCACGTGATTGTTTCCTATGGCGTCAGCATCCATACGGTTTCCGATAACTTAATTGATACGGTGAAATATAAAGTGGAAGAATTTACCGGATTGGAAATTGAAAAGATCAATATTTACGTAGAAGGCGTACGAGTCATCGATTAAGGAGGATTGGAAAGTGGAAATCAAGTCGATCAACGCTGCCATGCTCAAAAAAATGTTTTTGGCGGGAGCGGCAAATTTAGAAGCAAAAAAAGAATGGATCAATGAATTAAACGTGTTCCCGGTACCGGACGGCGATACGGGTACGAACATGTCTATGACGATATTATCCGCGGCAAAAGAAGTAGACGCACTTGCCAATCCAGATATAAAAGCTCTGGCAAAAGCGATTTCTTCCGGTTCCCTGCGCGGGGCCAGAGGAAATTCCGGCGTAATTCTTTCACAGTTATTCCGTGGATTTACGAAAGTAATCGCAGAATACGATGTAATTACGGTTCCCGTGATGGCGCGGGCACTGGAAAAAGCGACAGAAACGGCGTATAAAGCGGTCATGAAGCCGAAAGAAGGTACGATTTTAACCGTTGCCAAGGGCGCTGCGCTCAAAGGGATGGAACTGGCGGAACAGACGACGGATCTGGTGGCATTTTCGGAAGCGGTGATCAAAGAGGCGGATCGTGTGCTTGCCAAAACGCCGGATATGCTCCCGGTATTAAAGCAGGCGGGAGTCGTCGATTCGGGCGGTCAGGGCCTGGTAGAGGTCTTAAGAGGCGCACTGATGGCGCTGAAAGGCAAGGAGATTTCTTTTTCTTATGCGTCGGAATCTAAAGAGGCTCCGATCGGCGCGCAGGCGTCTTCATATATCGACGCGCAGGCCAATCAGGAAATTAAGTTTGCATATTGCACGCAGTTTTTGGTTATGCTCGAAAAACCGTTCAGCGAGAAGAAAGAACGGGAATTTAAATCTTATCTGGAAGAAATCGGTGATTCTATCGTGGTAGTTGCAGACGACGAGATCGTAAAGGTACACGTACATACCAACGATCCCGGTCTTGCGATGCAGAAAGGGTTAATGTACGGAAGCCTGACGACGATTATTATCGAAAATATGAAACTGGAGCGGGACGAGAAGATCTCTGCCATGAAAGAAAAGGAAATGCAGAATGTGACATCTCAGGCAGAACCGGAGCAGACAAGCGGCGGGCCAAAGAAAGAAATGGGATTTGTTGCGGTATCGATTGGAGAAGGATTAAATGAAATCTTCCGGGGACTTGGTGCAGATTATATTATAGAAGGCGGACAGACAATGAATCCGAGTACGGAGGACGTGCTTTTTGCAGTTTCGAGCGTCAATGCCGAACACGTATTTATTCTTCCGAACAATAAGAATATTATTCTTGCTGCCAATCAGGCGGCTGCACTTTGCGAAGATAAAAAGATTATTGTCATTCCGACCAAGACGATTCCCCAGGGAATTACGGCGCTTGTAAATTATATTCCGGATCAGTCTCCAAAAGAAAACGAATCGCATATGAATGCGGAACTGGCTCTTGTAAAGACCGGACAGGTCACTTACGCGATCCGCGATACGGAAATTGACGGCAGGCAGATTCATCAGGGCGATTATATGGGGATTGGAGATACCTCCATCCTTTCTGCGGGTACGGACAAAAAAGCGGTTACCATGGAGATGATCGAGCAGATGATCGATGAAGAATCCTCTCTTGTCAGCATTTATTACGGAGAAGAAGCAAAAGAAGAGGAGGCGATGACTGTTTCCGGTCTGATTACTGCAAAATATCCGGATCTGGAAGTGGAAGTGCATGCAGGCGGCCAGCCGATTTATTACTATATTATATCCGTAGAATAAACCAGAGGTACATTATGGAACTAAGGTCACCGATTACAGCAATCAAAGGAATCGGCAGCCGGACGGAACAACGGATGCAGAAGATTGGAGTATATACCGTAGGGGATATACTCCTTCATTATCCCAGGGAATATGTGCAGTATAAACCTCCCCAAAAGCCGTCTGAGATTCGCCAGGAGGGACACCACGCCGTGATCGGCAGAGTGATGTCCGTACCGGTATTAAAACGCACAAACCGAATGGAACTTGTACAGACCAAAGCGGGAGATTTATCCGGAACGATCGAGTTGGTCTGGTTTCGTATGCCCTATATGAAATCGAAGCTGAAACTGGGAGAAATATACATATTTTATGGGAAGGCAAAAAAAAAGGGCAGGTCCTATTGTATGGAGCAGCCGCAGGTCTATACGTTCGAGCAGTATCAGGAAAAAATGCAGACACTGCAACCGGTGTATGGGAAAACGGAAGGGTTAAGCAATCAGACGATTTTAAAAACGATTCGTCAGGCGCTGGATGCGCTGCCGTTATCTTATGATTACCTGCCGGAATTCATACGAAAAAAAGAAAGGCTCTGTGAATATAATTTTGCCGTTTCACAGATCCATTTTCCGGATGACATGCAGCAGCTGATCCTTGCCAGAAGACGCCTGGTATTTGATGAATTTTTTCTTTTTCTTTTAAATATACAGTTCCGGAAAGAAAAAAAAGGCTCGGTGCGCAATGCGTATCCGATTCAAACGGAAACGGTGATTCCATACCTTTTATCGCATCTGCCGTATGATCTGACAAGGGCGCAGAAAAAATGCCTGGATGAGGTGATCGCAGATCTAAAGAGCGGCTACGTCATGCAGCGTTTGGTGCAGGGGGACGTAGGTTCCGGCAAGACGATCGTTGCGTTTCTTTGTATGGCGCTGATGGGGGAAAACGGCTATCAGTCTGCACTGATGGCTCCGACGGAAGTGCTGGCAAGGCAGCACTATGAGACCTTTGTAAATATGTGCCAAACGTACGAACTAAACCGGGTCGTCATCCTTTTGACAGGATCTTTGACGGCAAAAGAAAAGCGCACAGCCTATGAGCGGATGCAGATGTACCCGGACGCCATGATCATCGGGACGCAGGCATTGATTCAGGAAAAAGCGGTGTTCCAAAATCTGGGACTGGTCATTACAGACGAGCAGCACAGGTTCGGCGTCCGTCAGCGGGAGACATTAGCGGAAAAAGGGGCGTCTCCGCATATCCTTGTGATGAGCGCTACGCCGATTCCAAGGACGCTTGCCATTATTATTTACGGAGATATGGATATTTCGGTGATCGATGAAGTTCCGGCGAGACGGCTGCCGAATAAAAACTGTGTTGTGGGGATTTCTTATCGTAATACGGCGTATGAATTTATAAGAAAAGAGATCGAGCAGGGCCATCAGGCGTATGTGATCTGTCCGTTAGTGGAAGAGAGCGAAGAACTGGATGCGGAAAATGTGACGGATTATGCCGAAAAACTGCAGGCGTACTATCGTGGAGAGGTAACGGTCGGCTGTCTGCACGGAAAAATGAAACCGGCAGAAAAGAATCGCACGATGGAAGCGTTTGCCGGCGGTGAAATCGAGCTTTTGGTATCGACAACGGTCGTAGAAGTCGGCGTCAATGTGCCCAATGCCACGGTAATGATGATCGAAAATGCGGAACGTTACGGTTTGGCGCAGCTTCACCAGCTTCGCGGCAGAGTGGGAAGAGGGGAGGCGCAGTCTTATTGTATCATGGTGGACAATGCGCAGAGCAGGGAGTCGAAAAAACGTCTGGATATTTTAAACCATTCCAACGACGGGTTTTTTATTGCCGGGGAAGATTTAAAACTTCGCGGACCGGGCGATTTTTTCGGTATCCGGCAGAGCGGCGATCTGGCGTTTGCCATTGCGGATATTTATCAGGATGCGGAAATATTAAAGCTGGCGGCAGAAGACGTAAAATGGCTTTTAGATGCGGATCCTGCACTTGAGAAGAAGGAGCACAAAGCGCTTTTGGCGATTGTAAAACAGGATCGGGAAGAAGGATTTTCTCTGTAAGGTTTTTATTAGAAAGAACGGCAAGTGAATTTGACTGTTTTGTATCTGACATCCGAGAATGAAAGAATCAGAGAGATAAAGAATTTGATACAGCGGCATCCTTTTGGAAAATCCGGAGTTTAAAATCCTGATTTTTTCAGGGATGCCGCTGTAGGATTAACTTCTTACACTGACTACTGACGAATACTTGGAAGATTTTGTTCCGGTGGATGTATTGACATAGGAACGTATTTTATAATAGTAGGTTTTCTTGGATTTTACTTTTTTGTCGGTCCATGTGACGGTTTTATTTTTTGTAACGGTTTTTACTTTTTTGTAACCGCCCTTTTGAGATGAGGAGCGATAAATGTAGTAGCCGTCTGCCTTGGAATCTCGTTTCCATGTCAGTTTGATTTTTTTTCTGCCTGTGGAAGATACCTTTTTCAACGTAGGCTTCGCCATCTGAATTTCTGTTTTCTGCACAGGAGTGTAAGAGGAATAGTAGTTCTTGCCGTTAACGGTTATGTACCCGCGGATCCGGTACGTGTATGTGCTGCCCGGCTTTACGGATGTATCTTTGAAACTGACCGATGATTTTTTCGATAAAGTCTGGATGCAGACGAATTTACCGTTTCCGGTTTTACGGTAAATTTTGTAGCCGTCCACAGATTTCTTTTTCCAGGAAAGTTCGACCGTCCTGTACTTTTTCACTTTACAAGTTTTCCATGCGGTTGCAGGGATGGTAAGGTCCGCGGTTTTTGTATCGGAGTAAGAAGAATATTTATTTTTGCTGCCGAGTTTCATATAAGCGCGTACTTTGTACCGGTACAGTTTTCCGGGAACTACGGAGGTATCCGTAAAAGAACGGGTATCTGCGTTTACGGTTGCAATTTTTTGAAATGAGCCGTTTTCTTTGGTGGAACGGTAAATCTGATATCCATGTGCAGCGGCCGATTCATTCCATGACAGTGTGACGGATGCATAATCGTTATTTGTAATCTTTATAGTGGACATGCTTAAATTTTTTTCCGGTTTTGGACATGGTAACGAAGGCATATTGTTGTATACCGGGACTTTGAATACAAAAGCGTTTTGTAAGATACCGAGTTCCTGATAACTTTTCTGTACGTTTTTTCCTTCGGTGTCCGCTGCGGAGAGGTTCTGCATATATTGATGCCAATACAGCCCGTTATACGAAGGATCGACGTCAAATTTCTGTAAATAGAACGTATCCTGTCCTTTATAAATATAGTCGGAAGCTACCGCTTTTGCACCGCCTTTCAATGCTTTATAGCGGGTATTCCAGCCGTTTTCTTTGGCTTCATTTAAACCGCTGATAATTACTTCGGTTCCGATTCCGGTAGCGTTTTTGTTAAAATAATTATAGTAGCCTTTGTATCCGGGATAGCTGCCCGAGATCAGGGAAGAATCACCGGCGGCCCCCTGTTCCTGGCGGACGCGGCTGGCGAGAAAATAGGGACTGACCTTTAACTCTTTTCCGATTTTCAGAAATGCCTGCGCGTATGTGATTCCGTCGCCGGAGCCGTCTTCGAGTGTTTTGCGTGCCATGAAAGTTCCGCTTAAGATTTTTTCAATGCCGTTTTCCGTATGGTGTTTGTCATAGACAAGCTGTTCAAACTGAAAGACGGATTCTTCCGTTAAAAAATTCCGGGGATCTAAATAATATTTGACCACGGCTTCGGAAGCCTGTACCCAGTTGGTTCCGTTTTTAATAATCCATTGCCCGGTCTTTGCATCATAATCTTTGGGATCGGTAGATTTCCAGGTATCGGGAGAATCCCGATCTACCAGATTCCTGCTGTCTTCCATTTCGGCTTTTAATACGTCAGCCCAATTCAGACCGGTATTCATAGGCACAAACTTCCAATTTGGATGCGCCCGGACTAATGATTGTATCAACGCCTGGTAACTTGCCGGAAAAGCGGAGGATTGATCTGCACCTCGTACGTTGTTCGGAGAGTACGGCTGTAAATCGTTATCCTGCAGATAGGCAGATCTCCATTCGCTGAGCCGGCTGTCGGCGGTCACGAAATATTCGCTCGGAATATAGCCGCTGTATTCCGTATCATTGACTGCAAAATGAATCCGATACCAGAGACCGGTTTCATTTAGTTCTACACCTGTCAGCTTTACCTGATAACCGCTGTTGAGGGTATGGACACATGTCGAATCCGGGGATGCCGACTCATAAACAGAAAGTTCAAAATCATGTGCCAAAACTCCGTAAAGATCATAGTCTGCCAGCAGCTTTGCAAAAGCGGTTTCCGCTTGAGAAAAATCGAATGCGGCAGGTTGGGTTTCCTTTTCGTCTGCATAGGCAAAATCGTAAGTTCCATAGAAATCAGTAGAAATAATCACTGCCGCCAAAAAGGCGGCCGCAAGTTTTGCGCCTTTGTTTAATTTCATCTTTTCATCCTTTCTTGTGGTAGATATTTTTCTCAATTTCTGACGATTATGCCTAAATTATACTGGCTGTTCTTAAAAAGAGCAATCTTTTTTGAAACTGTGTTTTGAGAAAATAGTTCCAAAGCCGTTAAGAACTGTTAAAACTTCCGCTAATATTTTTCAAAAAATAAGGATTCAAAAAAAATTCATTGATTTTGGTTTCCTATCTATGTTATTATGCCTATGGAATGCAGATACATAATATGGAAGAAAGGAAATTATTATGAGAAAAAGGTTATATGCAGCGGCTCTTGCAATGAGTCTTTCCATGCTTCTGACCTCAGGATGCGGCGATAAGAAAGAGGCTGGCGGGTCCGTGGACGGTACGGAAACGGCGTCAACCGGCACATTTGATTTTGATGCAGGCAAATATGTAACGCTGGGAGAATACAAAGGTCTTACCGTACAGTATCCCGTGCCGACGGTTCCGGATGACGGCGTGGAAATGGAAATTGAGTATTTGCTCAATAATAATACGGAGTATAAAGAAATCTCGGATCGTGCCATACAAAACGGCGATTATGTAAACATTGATTTTACAGGAACGATCAATGGGGAAGAATTTGACGGCGGCAGCAACGAAGGGTATGCATTTACGCTTGGCGAAGGGGAGTTTTTGGAAGAGTTTGAAAAAAACCTGATCGGAAAAAAGGCGAAAGAGAATGTGACGTTTCGTATCACGTATCCGGAGGATTACGACGAAGAGCTGGGGGGAAAAGAAGCAGAATTTTCAGTGACTGTCAATTCTGTCAGTGAAGTGATCGTTCCGGAATACAACGACGCATTTATTGCAGAAGTGACGGATTATGCTTCGATCAAAGAATTTGAGGAAGCAACGATGGAAGAGCTGATGCTGAATGCACAGGAAGAGTCCGAGAGCAATGCGGGAAGCGACGCGCTGCAGAAAGCAGTGGAACAGGCTTCCATCGACGGTTATCCGCAGGCATTGTACGACGCCTGCTACAACAGTACGATAGAAGAATATCAGGAATACGCGGAAATGTTTGATATGGATCTCTCTGAATTTATGGGAGATGAAGATGAAATGGAAGCGGAAGTATTAAATTGGGTGAATGAAATACTGGTGTCCCAGGCGATCGCAGAAAAAGAAGGATTTACGGTAACGGATGAGAATTTTAATGATGATGCCGAAGAACTGGCGCTCGATTACGGATACGATTCTCTGGAAGAATTTACAGAAGATTACGGAGAAACGTATGTCAGACTGAATTTAATCAAAGAACGGGCAATTGACTTTTTGTATGAACATGCAGATCTGCAGGAAGTGTCCGGGGAAGAGTATTACGGAGAAGACGAAGATCTGGAAGGTGCTTTGGATACGGAAATATTATTTGAGGAAGATATGGAATAATTCTTGCAAAAGAGACAAGATGTGATACAATGAGGAAAGAGCAGCTTTGACCGAGGGAGGTCATATATGGAAGAAAGTACTGCAAATGGACTAAAGCAGGAGCGCAGAAGACGTAAAAGAATCACGCAGATCAGAAGAGGAATTCTTAGTATTTTTGTGATCTGGTTTGTGTTTTCCGTTGGAATTTGTACCAGCCTGCTGATCAAAGTGCATACACTGGAAGAGAAAATGAATTATCTGCTGGATAACTTTACCGTGAGCGGGAAGATGGAAGAAGAGTCTAAACAGACGCCGGGAGAAGCCGGGGAAAGTGCGTATTTTGATCTGGAAGGCGGCATAGACGGATACGAAGAAGATTATGATATTGCGCAGGCGGTCAATCAAAAAGACAATCTTGCGGGACCTGGTGATCCTCATAAAGTATATCTGACCTTTGACGACGGACCCAGCAACAATACGGCGCAGATTCTGGATTTGTTGAAAAAGTATCAGGTGAAAGCCACTTTTTTTGTGATCGGCAGGGAGGATGAAGAATCCAAAGCGCTTTATCAAAGGATCGTAGCGGAAGGGCATACGCTTGCCATGCATTCGTATTCGCATAAGTACAGCGCATTGTATCAGTCTCTGGAATCTTTTGAACAGGATTTTTCCAGAATACAGAATTATTTATATGAAATAACCGGTCAGGAATGTCTTTTTTACCGTTTTCCGGGCGGAAGCAGCAACCATGTGAGCAGTACGGATATGAAATCGTTTATTTCTTATTTAAACGAGCAGGGAATCACCTACTTCGACTGGAACGTATCCAGCGGGGATGCGACGTCTCAGGCGTATACGCCGGAAGAACTGGTTGAAAATGTGATGACGGACGTGGTAAAATATAAGACGTCCATCGTGCTGATGCACGATGCAGAGACGAAAGTATCTACCGTAAAGGCGTTGGAGCCTATGATCCAGGCATTGCAGGGGATCGGCGCAGAGATACTGCCGATTGATGAAAATACGACTGTAGTCCAGCATATTGCAGCGGCAAATGTGGGAAAACAGTAGATTATAACAAAGATGGAGGATGTAAGATGGGTTTTTTTAAAGAATTTAAAGATGATTTTTCTCAGGCGGTAAACGAGCTTTTGCCGGAGGAAGCGGAGAATCTGGAAAAGCAGGAGAACCTTGAGAACGATGATATGGTAGTCAATACGCTTGATTCGGAAGTAGATACGGAATCTGAGCTTTCCAAATTAAACGGTTTGCTGGAGCAGGTGACGGAGCAGGCAGCAGATCAGGCTGTTGTAAGGCCAAAACAGGTAGAACGGATCGAGAGAGAGTTTACAAGAGAAGTAAAAAGAGCTGATGTAAGATCAACAATGGAGGAAAAGAGAAGAATGAATGAAGAAGCAATGGCTATGAATGCAAAACAGGTTATGGGAGTAAATCCGGAAGCAATTACCGATGAGACGACAGTGATCACAGAAGGTACAAGCATTAACGGTGATATTAATGCAGACGGTTCCATCGATATCCGCGGAAGAATTGGGGGAAACGTAACCTGCAACGGCAAACTGGTGATTACCGGCATCTTGGAAGGCAACAGCAATTCTTCCGAGTTTTTTGCAGACGCTGCAAAGATTGAGGGAGAAGTAAACAGCACGGGAACTGTTAAAATCGGTATCGGTTCCGTTGTGATCGGTAATATCACGGCATCTTCAGCAGTGATCGCAGGGGCAATCAAAGGAGATATCGATGTACAGGGACCGGTTGTTGTAGATACTTCCGCCGTAATCATGGGCAATATCAAATCACGTTCTGTACAGATCAATAACGGCGCGGTAATCGAAGGTTTCTGTTCTCAGAGCTATGCCGATATCGATGTGCAGGGCCTTTTTGAAGATAAGAAAGGAAACTAATCTATGAAACGTGTCTTATTGAAATTAAGCGGAGAAGCACTGGCGGGCGATAAGAAGACCGGATTTGACGAGGCTACCGTTACCAAAGTGGCTATGCAGGTGAAGGAATTGACGAAACGGCAGATTCAGGTGGGAATCGTGATCGGAGGCGGAAATTTCTGGAGAGGACGTACCAGTGAGACGATCGACCGTACCAAAGCAGACCAGATCGGTATGCTGGCAACGGTGATGAACTGCATTTATGTATCTGAGATTTTCCGGTCTGTGGGCATGATGACGCAGGTTTTGACGCCGTTTGCATGCGGATCCATGACAAAGCTGTTTTCAAAAGACCGTGCGAACAAATATTTTGCACATAATATGGTTGTGTTTTTTGCAGGAGGAACCGGACATCCGTATTTTTCTACGGATACAGCTACGGTTCTTCGGGCGGTTGAAATCGAAGCGGACGGCATTTTGCTGGCAAAGGCAGTAGACGGCGTATATGACAGCGATCCAAAGGTGAATCCGGATGCGAAACGGTATGACAGGATTTCGATTGAAGAAGTGATCTCTGACAAGCTTTCCGTGGTAGATATGACGGCTTCTATCATGTGCATGGAAAACAAAATGCCGATGTATGTATTTGCGCTGAATGAGGAAAATAGTATTATCAAAGCGATTTCCGGTGAGTTTTGCGGAACGGTGGTAACGGTATAATTGAGGGAGGATACGATATGGATGCAAGATTAGAACCGTTTGAAACAAAAATGCAGAAATCTTTAAAGAATCTTGAGGAAGAATACGGCGCCATCCGTGCCGGACGTGCCAATCCTCATGTGTTGGATAAACTGAAAGTTGATTATTACGGTTCCATGACGCCGATTCAGTCAGTGGCAAACGTCAGTGTGCCGGAACCTAGGATGATCCAGATTCAGCCCTGGGAGAAATCAATGGTAAAAGAAATCGAGAAAGCGCTCCTTACTTCCGATCTGGGGATCCATCCGACAAACGACGGTACAGTGATCCGTCTCGTTTTTCCGGAGCTGACGGAGGAACGCAGAAAAGAACTCGCGAAAGAAATCAAGAAAAAAGGCGAGAATACAAAGGTTGCAATCCGCAACATTCGCCGGGATGCCAATGATTCCTTTAAAAAACTTGCCAAAGAAGATGTATCCAAGGATGAGATCAAAGATCTGGAAGAGAATGCTCAGAAAATGACGGATAAATATATCGCGCAGGTTGATAAAGCAGTGGAATCGAAAACGAAAGAAATTCTGACTGTATAAAAGAGATAGTTATAAGCGTGGGGACACTGCATGATGCGTGTCCCCATTTTCACCATAACAGCGAAAGGAAGAAGTAAAACCAATGATACCAAATCATGTCGCAATTATATTGGACGGAAACGGCAGATGGGCAAAAGCAAAGGGGATGCCCCGTAATTATGGTCATACCATGGGAGCGAAAAATGTAGAAGTGATTTCGAAAGCCGCCTATGATATGGGCATCCGGTATCTTACCTTGTATGCGTTTTCGACGGAAAACTGGAACCGGCCCAAGAGTGAAGTGAGCGCGCTTATGGCATTACTGGATTCTTATTTGAAAAATTGTCTGAAAACGGCAAAAAAGAATCATATTCGTGTGCGCGTCATTGGAGATTTGAGTCGTTTGGATGAAAAATTTCGGCAGAACATCCAAACATTAGAAGCCGCATCCGCCGATTATGACGGTCTGCGCTTACAGATTGCCATCAATTATGGAAGCAGGGACGAGATGATCCGCGCTATGCAGCACATGCTGAAGGATCATGAAAAAGGAAATTTGAAAGCCGAAGAGCTGAATGAAGAGAAGTTTGCGTCTTATCTGGATACGGCGGGAATTCCCGATCCGGATCTTTTGATCCGAACCAGCGGAGAACAGCGGCTTTCCAACTATCTGCTCTGGCAGCTGGCGTACAGTGAATTTTACTTTACAAAGACACCGTGGCCGGATTTTAACGAATCGGAATTAAAACAGGCAGTAGACGCATATAGTGCCAGAGACAGACGGTACGGAAAAATCAAAGGAGAAGAGGATACAGATGTTTAAGACAAGGTTATTGAGCGGAATCGTTTTAGTAGTTCTTGCTCTGGTATTGATTATTACGGGAGGCGATCTGTTATTAGGTTCTCTGTTGCTGATTTCTTTGATCGGAATGTTTGAATTGTACCGGTTTTTTGAGATCGAAAAAAGCATAGCGGCGATCGTAGGATATCTGGCGGCAGTTTTGTTTTATGGAAATCTATGGACCGGTTTTCTTTCGGATTCTACGGCGCTTGTTATGGGAACTTTGATCCTTTTGATGTCTGTCTACGTTGTGACGTATCCCAGGTTTCGGACGGAACAGGTTATGGCGGTCTTTTTTGGAGTTTTTTATGTGTCGGCGATGCTTTCTTGTATTTACCAGACCAGAATGTTGGAGAGAGGAGCATACCTCGTATGGCTGATCTTTCTGTGTTCCTGGGGATGCGATACCTGCGCTTACTGTGTCGGTGTTTTGTTCGGAAAACACAAAATGTCGCCGAAATTAAGCCCGAAGAAATCCATAGAGGGTGCCGTTGGGGGGATTGCCGGCAGTATGCTGCTGACTTTTTTATATACCTGTGTGTTTCAGGAACAGATGCAGGTGCAGACCGAGGAAATGGTTCTGCTGGCGCTGATTTCCGGCGTGGGAGCGCTGATTTCTATGGTCGGAGACCTGGCAGCATCCGCTATAAAACGCAATTACGGGAAAAAAGATTACGGAACCTTAATTCCGGGGCACGGGGGAATCTTAGATAGATTTGACAGCGTTATTTTTACGGCTCCGGTCATCTATTATCTGGCGGCGTTTCTTTTGAAATAGAAGAGGAGTATGACATGAAAAAAATAGCGATCTTAGGTTCTACCGGCTCAATCGGAACACAGACATTGGAAATTGTGCGCAGGCAGAAAGATCTTCAGGTAACGGCGCTTGCCGCAGGCAGCAATATCGCGTTGCTGGAACGGCAGATCCGTGAATTTCAGCCGAAAATTGCCGTTTTGTGGGACGAAGAGAAGGCAAAAGAATTGAAAGTGAAGACAGCCGATCTGAATGTGAACGTGTTATCCGGAATGGACGGACTGCTGGCTGCAGCTGCGGAATCGGAATCGGAAATTTTAGTAACGGCGATTGTGGGGATGCTTGGTATACGGCCTACGATTGCGGCGATCTCCGAGGGAAAGACGATTGCGCTTGCCAATAAAGAAACGCTTGTGACTGCGGGGCACCTGATTATGCCGCTTGCAAAGGAACGCCGTGTGCCGATTCTTCCGGTGGACAGCGAACACAGCGCCATTTTTCAGTCTCTGCAGGGAGAGGGAAACAATCCTGTGCATAAGATTATTCTGACGGCTTCCGGCGGACCTTTTCGCGGCAGGACGGCAGAAGAACTGACGCAGATTCGTGTGGAAGACGCTTTAAAACACCCCAACTGGGCTATGGGCAAAAAGATTACCGTCGATTCTTCTACCCTGATCAATAAAGGACTGGAAGTGATGGAAGCAAAGTGGCTGTTTGATGTAAATTTAGAACAGATTCAGGTCGTGATCCATCCGCAGAGCGTCATTCATTCTGCGGTAGAGTTTGAAGACGGGGCAATGATTGCGCAGCTGGGGACGCCGGATATGCGTCTTCCGATTCAGTATGCCCTATATTATCCGAACCGGCGCAGCCTGACCGGAGAACGGCTGAATCTTGCATCCGTTGGAACACTGACGTTTGAAGAGCCGGATATCAAGACATTTTACGGACTTTCCCTTGCATATGAAGCCATGCGGAAGGGAGGCAATCAGCCGACCGTGTTTAACGCGGCAAATGAAAAGGCAGTGGCTATGTTTTTACATCGGCAGATTTCCTATCCGGATATCCCAAGGATCATAGAAGCGTCTATGCAGGAAATCCGTTTTATAAAAGAACCGAATCTGGATGAGATTTTAGAAACAGAATCAGAAGTCTATCAGTTTATAGAAAGCAGGTGGTAGTTTGAAATTTATAATCGCAATTCTTATGTTCAGTATCATTATTTTATTTCACGAGCTTGGGCATTTTCTGCTGGCGAAAAAAAACGGTATCCGGGTGAATGAATTTTGTCTTGGCCTTGGACCGACTTTGTTTGGCGTGACAAAGGGAGAGACAAAGTATTCTGTGAAATTATTTCCGTTTGGCGGCGCTTGTATGATGGAAGGAGAGGACGGGGAAAGTGAGGATCAGAAAGCGTTCGGGCAGAAATCTGTCTGGGCGCGTATCAGCGTTGTTGCGGCGGGACCCGTGTTTAATTTTATTATGGCATTTGTGTTTGCCGTGATTTTACTCAGCTGCATCGGCATTGACCGTCCGGTGGTTTCGGAAACGATAAACGGATATTCCGCCCAGGCTGCAGGCATGCAGAAAGGGGATGTCATTGTAAAAATCAACCAGAAAAAGATACATTTTTATCGTGAAGTCAGTATGTACACATTCTTTTATCCGGGCGAGACATTAGAAGTGACGTATCAAAGGAACGGAGAAGAGAAAACGGCTGTAATAGAACCGAAGCTCGATGAGAAAAGCGGACGGTATATGATTGGGATCAAAGCGCAGGCACAACGGGAAAGGGGCGGTCTTCTGACCAATCTCAAGTACGGCGCCCATGAAGTCGGCTATTGGATCTGGACGTCGCTGCAGAGCTTAAAAATGCTGGTGACCGGAAAAGTCAGCCTGAATGAATTGTCGGGTCCCGTAGGCATTGTAAAGACGATCGGGGATACGTACGACGCGAGCAAGCAGGACGGTATTTTTTATATTTTCCTGAGTATGCTGAATTTTTCTATCCTCTTGAGTGCAAACCTCGGAGTGATGAATTTACTCCCGCTGCCGGCGTTAGACGGCGGCAGGCTGATCTTTTTGATTTTAGAAGCCGTTCGGAAAAAGAGGGTAGACCCGGAAAAAGAGGGTATGGTACATTTTGTGGGAATTATGATTTTAATGGGGCTTATGGTACTTGTGATGTTTAACGATATCCGTAAGCTGTTTATTTAACCGAAATCAGACGGAGGAAACTATGGGAAGAAGAACGACGAGAACGGTGAACATCGGAGACCGTATCATTGGAGGGGGACATCCGATTTTAATCCAGTCTATGACAAATACGAAAACGGAAGATATCGCGGCAACCGTGGAACAGATTCACCGGCTTACGGCGGCGGGCTGCGAAATCATCCGCTGTGCAGTGCCGACAATGGAAGCGGCGCATGCTTTCCGTGAAATCAAAAAACAGATTACCATTCCGCTGGTGGCGGACATCCACTTTGACTACCGCCTGGCAATTGCCGCGATAGAAAACGGAGCGGATAAAATCCGGATTAATCCGGGAAATATCGGGAGTAAAGAGCGGCTGCAGGCGGTTGTCGATGCGGCGTCCGAACTGAATATTCCGATTCGTGTCGGCGTCAACAGCGGTTCTTTGGAAAAAGAATTGATCGAGAAGTACCATGGTGTAACGGCCGAGGGGATTGTGGAAAGCGCGCTTGGGAAAGCGGCAATGATCGAAGCGATGGGATATGATAATCTGGTGATCAGCATCAAATCTTCCGATGTACTGATGTGCGTCAAAGCACATGAACAGATCGCAGAACAGACCGACCATCCGCTGCATGTCGGCATTACAGAGTCCGGTACGATCATCAGCGGCAATATCAAATCTTCCATTGGGCTGGGCCTGATCCTGCATCAGGGAATCGGCGATACGATCCGCGTATCTTTAACGGGAGATCCGCTGGAAGAAATTAAATCGGCAAAACTGATTTTAAAAACGCTTGGGCTGCGGCAGGGAGGCATAGAAGTCGTATCCTGTCCTACCTGCGGCAGAACACAGATCGATTTGATTTCGCTTGCCAATCAGGTAGAGGATATGGTTGCAGATATTCCGCTGGATTTAAAAGTAGCGGTCATGGGCTGCGTTGTCAACGGACCGGGAGAAGCCAAAGAAGCGGACATCGGAATTGCGGGCGGCGTTCATGAGGGATTGATCATCAAGCACGGAGAGGTATGCCGAAAGGTTTTGGAAAAGGACTTGCTTTCTGAATTGCGAAAAGAATTGCTGCATTGGGGTGAGTGATATGTCAAAGCTGTTTTTTGAAGTGTTTCCGGCCTTAACGGTAAAAGATGACATGAGAAAACTGTTGGCGGAAACAGAAATTACAAAAGTAAGTGCGGATCGCAGTAAAACATCGATTCGCATTTATCTTTTTGCCACGCGCCTGATTTATAAAAAACAGATTTTTTTTCTGGAGAGGGAGATTGCGCGGCAGCTGTTTCCGAACCGTGCTATGGAGATCAAGATTATTGAGACATTCCGGCTTTCCGGACAATATACGGCAAAACGCCTGTTAGACGCCTATGGCGAGAGCATAGCCGATGAGCTGAAGAACTACAGTATACTGCTGTATAATATCTATCGGAAGGCGGATCTTTCATTTGAAGGAGAAAGCCGGATGCATCTGCGGTTAGAAGATACGCTGGTTGCCAAAGAGCATTCGGAAGAGTTGATTGGAATTTTGGAAAAGATATTCTGTGAGCGCTGCGGTATGGATTGCAGCATTCAGCTTTCTTTTGAGCCGTCGACAAAAAGCGGCAGAATCCAAAACGCAGATTTTGCCATTGAGCAGGAGATCAGACAGGTCGTCCGTCTTTTGGGAAAGGAAAACGATACGTCCCCATCCTCCGGGGACAAACAGCCAGAGGAGGATGAGAAACGAAAACCGGCAAAAGCAAAGCGGCAGTTCCAAAAACCACAGGAAAAAAGACCGTTTTCATCCGGCAGTCCGGACGTGGTCTATGGCAGGGATTTTGATGCGGAGTGCATACCCATCGAAACCATTACAGGAGAGATCGGGGAAGTTGTAATCCGCGGACAGGTGCTTAGTCTGGAGAGCAGGGAAATCCGGAATGAAAAAACCATTGTGATTCTTACAATCACCGATTTTACCGATACGATCGTTTTGAAACTGTTTGCCAAAAATGAAATCGTCCCGGATTTACTCGAACAGATGAAAAAGGGCAGTTTTTTGAAGATCAAAGGCGTGACGACGATCGATAAATTTGACAGCGAGCTGACGATCGGCTCCGTTTCGGGAATCAAAAAGATTTCAGATTTCCGCAGCTTAAGAATGGACAACAGTCCCGTAAAACGTGTGGAGCTGCATTGCCATACGAAAATGAGCGATATGGACGGCGTATCCGATGTCAAAGATATTATTCAGCGTGCAATGAAATGGGGGCATAAAGCGATTGCGATTACCGATCACGGAAATGTACAGGCATTTCCGGATGCCAACCATGCCGTTCCGAAGGGCGAAGATTTTAAAGTAATCTATGGTGTGGAAGCATATCTGGTAGACGATTTAAAATCATGCGTGACGAATCCGAACGGACAGAGCTTTTTGGATTCCTATGTGGTGTTTGACCTGGAGACGACGGGTTTTCAGCCGAACATCCATAAAATCATAGAAATAGGAGCAGTGAAGGTAAAAGGCGGCGTGATAACGGATCGTTTTTCGTCGTTTGTCAATCCCAATGTGCCGATTCCGTATAAGATTGAAGAGCTGACCGGCATTAACGATACTATGGTGATGGACGCCGAAGTCATCGAGGAGGTTCTTCCGGAGTTTATAGAATTTTGCAACGACTCTGTCATGGTTGCCCATAATGCGGATTTTGATATGGGATTTATCAATTATAACATGGCGCTGCTTGGAATCAAGCGGGAGTATACGGTTGTCGATACCGTAGGACTGGCGAGAAACCTCCTTCCTGCCCTGAATCGTTTTAAGCTGGATACGGTAGCAAAGGCGCTTGGCATTTCCCTTGAAAATCATCATCGTGCCGTAGACGATGCGGGCTGTACGGCAGAAATATTTATCAAGTTTATTCAGATGCTGCAAAACCGCGGTATCACAGATTTGGACCGCCTTAAGACATTGGGGGTATCGGAACCGGACGTCATCGGAAAAATGCCGACTTATCATGCCATTATTTTAGCCTGCAGCGACATCGGTAGAGTCAATCTCTATCGTTTGATCTCGCTGTCTCATCTGACATATTTTAACAAACGCCCCAGGATTCCCAAAACGGAATTTATAAAACACAGGGAAGGACTTTTGATCGGCTCTGCCTGTGAGGCGGGGGAATTGTATCAGGCCATTTTAAACGAAAGACCAAAAGAGGAAATCATACGCCTGGTAAAGTTTTACGATTATCTGGAGATCCAGCCGCTGGGAAATAATCGTTTTATGCTTGCAAACGATAAAATTCCGGTGGAAACTACGGAAGATTTACAGGAAATCAACCGGAAAATCGTCACCCTGGGAGAAAAATTCAACAAACCCGTCGTAGGAACCTGCGACGTGCATTTCCTGGATCCGGAGGACGAAGTATACCGCCGTATTATTATGACGGGAAAAGGATTTAAAGATGCGGACGACCAGGCACCTTTGTACCTTCGGACGACGGAAGAAATGCTGGCGGAATTCGATTATCTGGGGGCGGAAAAAGCAGAAGAAATCGTTATTGTAAATCCCAATAAGATTGCGGATATGTGTGAAAAAATTTCCCCGGTTCGTCCGGACAAATGCCCGCCGGTCATTGAAAATTCCGATCAGCTGCTGCGTGATATCTGTCATAAAAAGGCGCATGAGATGTATGGGGATCCGCTGCCTAAAGTAGTGGAAGAACGATTGGAGCGGGAATTGAACTCCATTATTTCAAACGGCTATGCGGTTATGTATATCATTGCCCAGAAGCTGGTATGGAAAAGCAATGAAGACGGGTATCTCGTAGGGTCCCGTGGTTCTGTCGGATCTTCTTTTGTTGCGACAATGTCCGGTATTACAGAGGTAAATCCGCTGCAGGCGCACTATCTGTGCCCGAACTGTCATTACAGCGATTTTGATTCGCCCGAGGTCAGGGCATTTTCCGGCAGGGGCGGCTGCGATATGCCGGATAAACTCTGCCCGGTCTGCAAAGAACCGCTGGCAAAAGAAGGGTTTGACATTCCGTTTGAGACGTTTTTGGGTTTTAAGGGGAACAAAGAGCCGGATATCGATTTGAATTTTTCCGGGGAATACCAGAGTAAGGCGCATGCGTACACGGAAGTAATCTTCGGCTACGGACAGACGTACCGCGCCGGAACGATCGGCACGCTGGCAGATAAGACGGCGTTTGGATATATTAAAAATTATTTTGAAGAAAAGGGCATACATAAACGAAATTGTGAAGTCGGGCGGATCGTACAGGGCTGCGTCGGCGTCCGCAGGACAACAGGACAGCATCCGGGCGGCATCATTGTGCTTCCGGTGGGAGAGGAGATCAATTCCTTTACTCCGGTACAGCATCCGGCAAACGATATGAGTACGAATATTGTTACAACACATTTTGACTATCATTCCATCGACCATAATTTATTAAAACTCGACATACTCGGACACGACGATCCGACCATGATTCGTATGCTGCAGGATCTGACCGGTTTAGATCCAAGGAAAATTCCGCTGGACGATACTTCCGTGATGTCTTTATTTAAAAATACGGAAGCGCTTGGTGTAACGCCGGAGGAATTAAACGGCTGTCCGCTTGGTGCGCTTGGGATTCCGGAGTTTGGGACGGATTTTGCCATGCAGATGGTCATCGATGCAAAACCGCAGGAATTTTCCGATCTGATTCGGATTTCCGGGCTTTCCCATGGAACGGACGTATGGCTTGGCAATGCGCAGACATTGATTGAAGAAGGAAAAGCGACGATTTCAACGGCAATCTGCACACGTGACGATATCATGGTTTATTTGATTCATATGGGATTAGAAAGCGAACTTTCTTTTACGATTATGGAATCGGTCCGAAAAGGCAAAGGGCTGAAAGATGAATGGAAAAAAGAGATGCTGGCGCACGGAGTGCCAGAGTGGTATATCTGGTCCTGTGAAAAGATCAAGTATATGTTCCCGAAAGCGCATGCCGCCGCATATGTTATGATGGCGTGGCGCATCGCATATTGTAAAGTGTTTTATCCGCTGGCGTATTATGCGGCGTATTTCAGTATTCGTGCGACGGGGTTCAGTTATGAGCTTATGTGCCAGGGAGAAGAACGCCTGCAGTATTTTATGCGGGATTATGAAAGAAGAAAAGATAAGCTGAGTAAAAAAGAACAGGATACCTACCGCGACATGAGAATCGTTCAGGAAATGTATGCCCGGGGATTTGAATTTCTGCCGTTGGATATCTACCGCGCACATGCCGTTAAATTTCAGATCATCGACGGAAAGCTGATGCCGTCGCTTGGGACGATCGAAGGCATGGGGGAAAAAGCAGCGGAAGCAGTCGAGGAAGCTGCAAAAGACGGAACGTTTTTGTCCAAAGACGATTTCCGCCAGAGGACAAAAGTAAGTAAAACGGTAATCGATCTGATGGCAGACCTTGGAATTTTAGGAGATCTGCCGGAATCCAATCAGTTATCGCTGTTTGATTTTGCCGGGTAGCCGCCGGTGAAACTACTGTTCGTCCGTTTTGACAGGAATTTCAATTTGCGTTATATAATCATCGAAGGTATCAATGACAAGTTCATTGATACCTTTTTCATAGGCAAAACCATAGAAGGAAAGCCCATGTGTATCCGCATAAGCAAGGATTTCTTTATATCTGTCAGAGATTTTATCCCAGCTGCCTTTGCAGAAAGCACGAAGATATGTTCCGGCGGGCTGCACATGAAGTCCCTTTTTAGATACCGGATAGGGCATTTCGATATAAAGGGCAGTATATTCGTCAAATTTTCCCTGTAACAGATTTTCAACAGGAAGCATGGACCCATAAGAGGCGTCGTGCAGGCGATGAAGCTGATATTTTTTTGTTTCGGCAATTACTCGTTCAACCTCTTTTTCAAAAGAAATATTTGCACTCACATCAACAGATACAAGATCGCGGCTTTGTTTTTGCACAAGGCTGATCTCGGATATGTCCAAAGAGCGCAGCATCTTTATATTTTGCTGATGATTGGACAGAACCTTTTGAATGGCTTTCAGGCGGGAAATCGTCTGGCTTAATTCCACAGTTTTTTCTTTGAGAAGATGATCGAAGCTGTCAATCGTGCGGTGTTCCATAAAATGCTTGATTTCGTTCAAAGATACGTTTAGTTCACGCAGCGTTAAAATAGTTTCCAGTGTGGAGCTCTGCTGATAGCTGTAATAACGGTAGCCGTTTTCTTTTATGCAGACAGGCTTCAGCAAACCAATTTCATCGTACCACATTAAAGTTTTCTTGTTGATTTCGTGCAGGGCAGCAAATTGTCCAATTGTAAACAGTATCGTTTCTTCTTTTAACATTTTTGAAAATCCCCCTTGACTGTACAGTTGCTGTACGGTCTATTATATGCAATAAGCAGGAAAAAAACAAGCAGGAGGATTTTTTTTATGAAAAGTGAAAATGCGTACAACCAGCCCGTCACATTAAAGAATATTATGAAGTTTGCCATTCCGACAATTGTCATGACCGTATTTATGTCTTTTTACACAATGGTAGACGGTTTATTTGTTTCTAATCTGATTGGAACGGACGCCTTATCCGCTGTCAATCTGACAGCCCCCATTATTTCCTTGGTAACTGCAATTTCCACCATGCTTGCCACAGGCGGAAGCGCAGTCATTATGAAAAAAATGGGAGAACAAAAAACAAGGGAAGCAAATGAAGATTTCACATTTTTAATTATTGTCAATGTGATTGTTGGGCTTATGATGTCCTGTCTGGGTTATTTTGTAATGGATACGGTTTTTGAAAGCATGGCGCTGTCGCCAAAAGTATTTTCCTATTGCCGGCTTTATCTGAGCAGGTATTTGATGTTTACCATTCCTGTTCTTTTGATGAATAATTTTACCCTCTACATGATTGCCGCCGGAAAATCTGCTTTCTCTATGATTTGTTCTATTGCGGGCGGTATTTTGAATATAGTGCTTGATTATGTATTCATTGCCATACTGGATATGGGGATTGCAGGAGCAGCCATTGCAACCGGCACAGGATATTCTGTAACGGCAGTTGCAGGTATGGTGATGTTCTCCAATAAGAATCGTATGCTTCATTTTGTAAAACCCGTATGCCGCTTCAAAACCCTGCTCCATGCTTCCGCAAATGGAAGTTCGGAAATGGCAACCGCACTGGTGACAGGTATGGTTACCATGATGGTTAACTGGACAATGTTAAAATATGTGGGTGAACATGGTGTCGCAGCGATTACCATTATTATGTATGTGCTGATGTTTACAACTTCCCTATATACAGGATACTCTTACGGTGTTGCGCCTATGGTCAGCTTTTACTATGGGGAACAAAACCATGAAAAATTAAAGAAACTGGTACGAACGAGTTTGAAGATGATCAGTGTGATTGCTGTTGCTGCTTTTGTCGTTTCTATTGTGGTTACGGAGCCGCTTGTATCGATATTTGCCCGTCCGGATAATCCGGTTTATGGGTTGGCAGTCACAGGGAACCGTATTTGTTCCTTTGCCCTTATTTTTATAGGTTTTAATGTGTTTGCAAGCGGAATGTTTACGGCATTATCCAATGGGCTTATTTCTGCTGTACTTGCGTTTTCCCGTTCCTTTGTATGCATGGTCATTGCTATGCTGGTACTTCCGGCAGTATTGGGGGTAACAGGCGTATGGCTGGCAACACCTGCTGCAGAACTTGCAGCGCTGATCTTATCCTTATGTATGTTTCTAAAGTATCAGAAACGGTATCAATACTAGAGGGGGAATTTCCATGACCGCAGCAGCAGATGCACGTTCCTTTTGGCAGCACTTTAAAGTCAGGAAAGAGGATGCTTGCACAACAAAAAAACAGCGCCTGACCAGAAATCAGATGCTGTTTTTTTAAGCCGATAGTCGGACTCGAACCGACGACCTACGCATTACGAATGCGTCGCTCTACCAACTGAGCCATATCGGCGTACCAGATCGATACTTGTACAGTATACATGGTTTTGGAAATAATTGCAAGATGTTTTTTTTAAAAAACAATCTGCAATGGTAATGAACAAAGAGGGGACAAGCGGAAGGCTCAACACCTATCTTGCTGACATTGACAGGCAGGCGCAGGAACACTTTGAAAGGCTTATAGAGGATATGAAGCAGGCGCAGGGTATCACAGAGCAGTTAAAGGAAGAAAGTGCCATAGAGTGGACAGGAAGAATGAATAACATACGGGCTTGTGCGAGGGAGATTGTAAATGAGGAAATCATTTACGCATAACAGATTTGCGGCAGGGAGAAATCTTTGCCGCATTTTTCATTATAGTGATTGACAAGCCTTATTGTCAGATTTATAATCGAGTTATATAAGTGCTTTATATAACTCGATTATAAGGAGTAGGACAATGCCAAAACAAAGAATCACAAAAGAAATGGTTGTTGATGCCGCTTTTGAAATTGCAAGAAACAGCGGTATGGAGCAGGTTATGGTAAAAAATATCGCAGATAAAATAGGGTGTTCCGTACAACCGATTTACAGTTATTGCAAAAATATGGATGGATTAAAACAAGATGTAATCGAACAGGTCAATCGCTTTATACAAGAGTATGTAGTGAGCCATATAAACAAAGATGACCTGTTTCGCAGTACGGGCAAATCTTATATTCAATTTGCACAAGAAGAACCGCACTTATTTAGGATTTTTATTTTACATCAACGAGAGGGGATTTCTTCGCTGAATGATTTATATCAATCGGAAGCCAATCCGCATACTGCTGAAATTATTGCTAAGGAATTAAGCATTAGTGTAGAGCGGGCAAAACAGTTACATTTGAATATGCTGATTTATACGATCGGCATAGGTACTATTTTTTCAGTAACAACGCCGGGGATTTCAACGGATGAAATATATACACAACAGGAAGTAGCCTATGAAGCGTTTTTGAAACAGGCATTGGGAAATGAGGAGTGATGATGAAAAAAGAATAATCATAATACTATTATGTATCATACTGTTTATTTTGATAGGTGTAAGTTTTTGTTTAAAGGCACTGGTTAATGATGTGAAGAGTATTACAGTTTCAAATCCCGATATAGCTAATATTGCAGATGGGATATATGTAAGAGAATATTCTGTTACGCCTGTTTATGTCAAAGTAGAAGTATCGGTAACAGAGCATAAGATAACCAATATAAGAATTGTCTAACATGAAAACGGGTTAGGTGATAAAGCCGAAAAAATTGTTGATGATGTAATCAGCAGGCAATCATTAGAAGTGGATGCGGTATCTGAAGCTACCGTGAGCAGTAAATGTATTATAAAAGCTATTGAGAACGCATTGCAAAGTGGGAGCAAATAAAATATAAGTGTTACACGGAAAGGAAATCATTATGGAAAAAGGAATTATTGTTTATCAGTCAAAATATGGGGCAACCAAAAAATATGCCGAGTGGCTTCAAGCAATGACGGATTATTATTGTGTAGAAGCATCAAAAGCAACGGTAAATGAAGTGGCACAGTATGAAACAATCATATTGTGCGGTGGCATATATGCTTCTGGAATAGCTGGATTATCGTTTTTGAAAAAGAATATAGATAAGCTGAAAAACAAAAAAATGGCTATATTATGCGTGGGTGCTTCTCCTTATGATGAGGGCGCATTTACAGCAATTAAAGGGCATAATTTGACAGGTGATTTAAGAGATATTCCACTTTTTTATGGGCGAGGTGCATGGAACGAAAGTAAAATGAAATTTATGGACAGAACTTTATGCAAAATGTTACAAAAATCTGTAGCAAAAAAAGACCCAAATACATACGAACCGTGGATGAAAGCTCTTATGTGTGCGGTAGGACAAGATTGTGACTGGACAGATAAAAAGTATTTAATCCCATTAATGGATTTTTTGAAAAAATAGGTACCAGAAATGCAGAAAAGACGGTAATAAATTGAATAAATCAGAATGGATATATTGTCCTGTTTGTGGTAATAAAACCCGTGACAGGCTTAGATTTTTATCTGCATGATAGGCTGGAAGTTATGGTACAGAGCTATTAGCACGGATCCAGTGGTATGTCAAGGGCACCCGATGGTAGGCGGATGTCTATTTAACCTTTACATGCTGCTGGATTTTTGCTTATTCGATATCTTCCGGCTGAATCCTATCCCCGAAATAGATACATAACTGATCCAGGGGCTTTTGGCTAAATGTTCAGTAGATCAGCAATGTCGGAGAAATTGATATACAGATCGTCATAAATGCCGGCTTTTACAGAATCAGCAAAAGTATAGTCCCCGGTGGTTTCCTCTTCAAAGTTATAAACAAGTATCCTGTTCTTATCTGGATCCACGATCCAATATTCTCGAACGCCGGAAGAGCGGTATTTAAAGAGCTTCGTGAAATAGTCCATCCTCCTGCTGCCAGGTGAAACAATTTCAATAATCCAGTCAGGCGATCCGAAGCATCCTTTGTCAGTGAGTTTTGATTTATCACAGATTACGGATATATCCGGTTCCACGTAGTTTGTATCGTCTTTATTCAAAAATACGGCAAATGGGGCGATATACGGTTCGCATGTGCCGCCTTTTGCCTTAATATAGCCGTGAATGCTGGTAAAGAGCTCCCCGGCGGCAATCTGGTGTTTTCTGGTAGGTGGAGCCATATCATAAATCCGGCCGTCAATGAGTTCCGCCCTGCTGCCTTCTGGCAAGCTGTAAATATCATCAATAGTATGGAGTTCCGGTTGTTTTAATGTATATGGCATAGCAACACTTCCTTTCATGGTTATATTTCTGTCTTTATTGGTTTTGGCCTGGGATGATTTTTGTGCAGTCGTGCAAGCTTTTCATCCAAGGTTTCATAAGCCTGTGCATCCGAAGATGCTGCGTCTGTATTTTTATTATATGCAGCAGCCGCATGATAGGGCGGCGGGGATAGTCAATGCCTTTTACCGCCGCCCTATTTTAGTTTTTTATCTGCATGATAGGCTGGAAGTTATGGTACAGAGCTATCATGGAAATATTAACCATATTCTGGATGAACTGATAAACGTTTCAATCCAGGCTTACT
>OFGP01000030.1_pt1 | contig 138044 bp, 129 predicted proteins | sample 1521781 | NCBI WGS metagenome assembly OFGP01 (sample SAMEA3504113, study PRJEB24116) | mouse gut metagenome | biome: mouse gut; feature: mouse-associated habitat; material: faeces | place: Denmark | collected 2011
TGAGTAAAGGGGGCGCAGGCAATGAATGATATTTTATTCGGCAACAACAATGGTGTGGTCATCAAAAAGCTGTCGGGCCGCTATTTCAAGGCCGGCAAAAGCAGGAACATCATTGCGATTATCGCAATCGTGCTGACAACCATACTCTTTACCACAATCTTCACCCTTGGTTTTGGCCTGATGGACACCGTTCACGACCAGAACATCCGCAAGGCTGGTGGTGACGGGCAGGCGGTCTTAAGTTATATCAGCGATGAAGTTTACAATAATGTGGCGGGAAATCCCCTGATTGACCGTATCGCCTATACCAAAGCGGTGTCCTACCGGCTGAAAAATCCGGGTCTTAAGCGTTGGCGGTCTGACCTGTGGTATATGGATGATACCGCTCTGGAATTTGCCCGCTATACCCCCACAACAGGCCATCGACCCGAAAGGGAAAATGAAATCATCGTGGACACAAAGACACTGGACGCTCTGGGCGTACCGGCGCAGATAGGAGAAACCGTTTCTCTGACCTATGAAGTAAAAGGAAAGTCATATACCACCGACTTCACCCTCTGCGGCTTTTGGGAAACGGACAGCCTTAGCAATATCGGGCGGCTGATTGTGTCGAAAGCCTTTGTGGACGCCCATTCGGATATTTTGACCTATACCTATCCTGTGGACAATGATTATTCCGGCGTTGTCTCCGCCTATGTGATATTCAGAGGGAGCGGCGATATCGAAGCACGGCTTCATCAGCTTCTTTCCGAAACCGGCTATACCTGCGACACCATGGGCGGCAGCAGAGAGGACGGCAACTATGTGATTGCCCGTGTCAGTCCGGCCTATCAGAGCGGTGCATTAGCGGACAATCCCGCCATGCTGATTTCCGGCATCATTGGCGTCCTGCTGATTATCGTAACAGGATATTTAATTATCTACAACATTTTCCAGATTTCTGTCATTCAGGATATTCAGTCCTACGGACAGCTAAAAACTCTGGGTACAACAAAGCGGCAGATTAAGCGGCTCATCAATCGGCAGGCGCTCCGGCTTTCCCTGATTGGGATTCCCATCGGCCTGCTGGCGGGCTTTGTTCTTGGCAGGGCTCTGGTGCCTTTCCTGATGAACGGGACAGTTTACACCGCGGATGCCGGTGTTAAAGTAACGGTAAATCCTCTGATTTTCATTGGTTCCGCTGCTTTCGCCCTTTTCACAGTCTTTGTCAGCGTCCGCAAGCCCGCGAAGATTGCCGGTACGGTTTCCGCAATAGAAGCCATCCGCTACACGGAAAATGATACGGCGGCGTTTGGAAAGCGCAGGGTCAAAGACAAAAAATCAACCCGCGGCGCGAAGCTCTACTTTATGGCTCTGGCAAATCTGGGACGCAACCGCAGGCGTACGGTACTGGTGATTGTGTCCATGACACTTAGTCTGGTGCTGTTCAACACAGTATTCACATTGTCCGGCGGCTTTGATATTGACAAGTATATTGCCAGATTTATGGATACAGACTTTGTAATCTCAAACGCAGCCTTTTTTCAGTATCAGGTTGAAAAAAGCGAATATGACCTGTCCGAGACTTTCATTGAGGCCGTCAGACAAAACAGCAGTTTCGAGGACGGCGGCAGGCTCTATTCCTCCTGGATGCTGGAAGAACCGTTTTCAACGGAACACAATGCTTTTTTCAGCTATAACAAAGACCTGAACGGAAATCCTTTTGTAAGACTGTATGGCGCGGACGATTTTCTGCTGAACGGCATGGAAGTCATAGAGGGAACCATCGACCTGGAAAAACTGAAAACAGGGGAGTATATTCTTCTGAGCGTGGATTGCAACGATGATGGAACGGTCATAGAGAACCCCGATATCAGCGTGGGTGATACAGTACGGATTAACCATCTGAAAGCGGAGGAACTTTCCACCACCATTACTGACAGCCATGATTTTACCATCATGGCAAAAGTCCGGGTCAATGAGAACACTGTCACCACCCGCAACACGGGTGAAGCCCGGTTTTACCTCCCGACAGAAATTTTCCTGCCGCTGTGTGATAACCCCCATCTGGTCAGTTTCCCCTTTGATGTGAAAGAGGGAACGGAAGCGGAGATGGCAGAGTTTTTAAGCAGCTATATTGACAGTGTGGAGCCAGGCATGGATTTTGAATCCAGGGCGACCTATACCGGCTCCTTTGACGACCTTACTTCCCTTATCATTACCATCGGCGGAGCACTTAGTATCATCATCGGAATTATCGGTATTGCGAACTTTGTCAATTCCGTCCTGACAAGCGTTATCACCCGTAAAAAAGAATTTGCCATGCTGCAAAGCATTGGCATGACAGGAAAGCAGTTAAAGCGTATGCTCTCTTTTGAGGGGCTGTATTATGCCGTGGGAACGATTATTACATCGGCTGTCCTTGGCGTTCTGTTTTCTGTGGTAGTCGTGCGGGGTATTTCCAGCGGGATTTGGTTCTTCACCTGGCAATTTGTCATGTGGCCCATGCTGGTAATCTATCCGTTTCTTATTCTCCTGACCGTGGCGATACCGGCGCTTTTATACAGGCAAATCGCTAAGGACAGCATTATCGAACGGTTGAGACAGTGATGAAAACAGGTTTCTTTGAATATTGTTCAACAAACATGTCAGCACATTCACGGAGGGGCTGGCATGGGAGCTGAAAGAGACAGGGGTGAAAATGAGAGCGAAGGTGCAGGCGCCTGTGGCGACAAAGACGGAGTTCGGCATGGGGGCAAACAATGTCAGTGAATATGACTATGATAAATCCTTCGGAACATCCGCTGACCCGGAACGCCATAGAGATATGCGTATTCCGATAAACCAGTTGGTATTCCCTGTTTAAAACGCCACAGGTAAAATTGCCTCACCGTTCTATAGATGCCTTGTTTGAAATCTACTGTCCAACCATAGCGATATCGACATTTGCCCTTGCCTATGAAAGCGAAAAAAGGGATTGGCTTTTAATATACTCTATATGGTTAGACACGGCTAATATAGATATAAGGAACTGAAAATGAGAGAATAATCTCTCCCGTTGCTTTTCAAAAATTTAATTCTTGAGTTTCCGCAAAATGCATTTGAAAAATGAATAAACCGCCCCTAAGCCCCGCCGGAACCGGGCTGAGGGAGACATATTCTTTTATCTGTTCAGACAGTAAACTTAAGGCAGAGCTGACGGTAAGCCGGACACTTTGTCCGGAACCAGAGCCTGACGCCTTCTTTTGTATATGCGAGTATGCCTGTAATGCCTTTTGCCAGCCGGTAACAGCAAAAATGTACTTTCTCTTTTATAAGGATAGCCGTTTTTATGACGGAGACCTTAAGGACATTTGTCTCCGGCTTCATGGACATATATGCCAGGAATGCCATGCATAAGGTGATGTAAAAATTTAAGGCGTTGATAGCCCTGAGCTTCCTTGCCCGGAAATTTTCAAACCGGAACACCTGCTTTTTGCAGCGGAAATACTCTTCGATGCGACATCTGGAAAAGTAGAGCTTTGCAATTCGGATGACCGCCTCTTTAGAACTGATTTTTTTATTTGTAGCCAGCATCATAGGGTGTTCCGTAATGCCATAGACAAGGACAAGGTAAATATCTTTCCTGGAAGCGGTTATCTGCACTTTTACATGGGAAAGGCAGGCGTCATGGGTTTTGCCTCTATAATAAAGAGGCATTTTTATCTTCCCCTTACGCTGGTCCCGAAGCCGTGTTGACGGAACCCATTTCCCATGGAAAAAGGAGCTTGCGTCTGGCGGTAAGGCGGATGACATAATCCTGCCCCATGCTGTCAGGCTTAAGGAACATCTTGTTGTCGTCATAGCCCCTGTCCATGACGAAGGTGGCCTTCCCGAAGAGGGAGGCAGCCCGCTCCATTGCGGAAAAGGTCACATCATTGATGGAGGTAAACCCCTTCTCCTCCGAAGAATGGATTTCAGAAAAGATGCTGACGGGATGGCCGTTTTCTGTGAGGGCGCAGGCTTCCGTAACAGGGTAGCCTTTTTCATAGACATTTTTTGTATCGGTGTTTTTGGAGCCGTCCCGGACAAGGCCGAGGGCTTCGAATTTACGGCCGTCCGGTTTGACGATATCCGAGTCATCAATATGGACGACAGGTTCGTTTGGGAGCCATTTGCGGATTGGGGAGAGATAGGAATTCAGGGCTTTGCCCGGGACGCCTTTATTCAAATGCCTGGTGAGGCGTTCAACAGAATTGACCTTTTTAGAATGTTCGTGGAGTGTATCCACGATGTCGGTCAGAAGGCAGCTGCCAGAAGCGAGCATACCGTAGGCCATATCGGCGGTAAATTTTTTATCGGGTTTGGAGAGCTTTCTGGAAATTTTATTAGAAAACCAAGAAAAAGTTCCGATTGATTTAGCCGGGATTTCGGGATATAATAATATTGAGGTCATATACCTTTTGGGAATGGCTTTTGCATTTCCTACCATACAAAAGGAGGTTAATGGCTGATGGATACGGAAATAAAAAATGCGGTCAGCGCAACAGACCAGGACGCACAGTATGATGATAAGGCAAAACGTCTGTTGGGAAATAAGATTATTCTGGCGTATATTTTGGTAAAGACGGTTGATGAGTTTAAGGGAATGAACCCGAAAGATGTGGTATACTATATTGAGGGAGAACCATTTATCAGCGTGGTTCCGGTAGAGCCGGGGCTAACCAATGTGGAAAAAATACCGTCTAATGACGGCAGGCTATCTTTAGATAGCCGGGAAAACGGGCAGCGCATTGTCGGGATAAATACGGAGAATGCGGAGATAAACGAGGGGCTTATACGGTTTGACATTATCTTTTATGTGCGTATGAAAGACGGTATTTCACAGGTTATCGTAAATGTCGAAGCACAGAAAGATGAACCGTCAGGCTACCATATCCTGAACAGGGCAGTTTTCTATGTGAGCCGCCTTGTTTCCTCGCAGAAGGAACGGGATTTTGTCAATCAGAATTATAATGACATAAAACGAGTATTCTCCATATGGGTTTGTATGAACATGGATGAGAACAGTATGGATTATATACATCTGACAGATGATAAGCTGATAGGTTCTTATCCGTGGAAAGGCAGGCTTGACCTGCTGAATATTGTCCTGATAGGTATATCAAATGAACTTCCGGAGCATGATGAGAAGTATGAGCTTCATCGTCTGCTGAGTACGTTGCTTTCAATGGAGTTGACCGTTGATGAAAAATTAGGAATCATTGAAAAAGAGTATAGTATTGTAGTAGATGATAGAATAAGAGAGGACGTGAGCGCCATGTGTAATTTGTCACAGGGAATTAGAGAAAAAGGCAGAGCAGAGGAAGAAGAAAGAATTATTTTAAATATGTATGATAATGGTTTTACGTTTGAACAGATAGTATTGGCAACAAGTAGAAGCATAGAAGAAATTAATGCTATCATCAAGAAAAGAGAGCCTGTACTGGCATAATTACAGGAACTTAATAACACAAGCAGTAAAGCGGTGAATTGTTTTTATTAGAGAAAACAATTCGCTGCTTTTTCTGTTTTCGGGAAGAAAGACCGTCATAACAGGTTGTATTTTTTCATGCAAAAAAGAAAAATCAAATAGGCAGATGCAAAAACAGAAAAGCAGAAAGTAAAGGAGAACACTGACAAGCTGGAGGAGGGGTTAAAAGAACTTTTTGAGAGCGAGAAATGGTAGTGTAAAATAGTTTGTGTCTTTGGAAAAAACACCTCTTTTTTGGTAAGAATCAAGATATGACAGTTCTTATCGAAAAGGAGGATTTTTTATGCCAGCAACAAAACAGCAGATTCGACAGGCTATTGCAGATAACAACCTAAACAGCGTGGCTGATGACTACAGCCTGCTCAGGGACAGCTTCAAGGATATTCTGCAGGAGCTTATGGAGGCCGAACTGGATGCTTCCTTTGGTTATGAAAAGAACCCTGTAAAGAGCCAGTATGGGGAATTCCAGATTGATGTCCCAAGGGACCGGGATGGGGAATTCGAGCCAAAGCTTATGCAGTCTGTCACGCCCCAAACGAAGCATCTGCCCTGTCAGAGCTGGAAAAAGTCAGGGAAAAATGGGGAAGGAAATACCCCTATGCAGTCAGTAACTGGGAAAACAACTGGGAGGATGTCAGCTCCTTCTTCCAGTTCTCCGATGATATCAGGCGCATCATGTATACCACAAATATCATAGAGGGGCTTAGCCGCCAGTACCGGAAGGTGACAAAGACAAAAAGTGTATTTCCCAGCGATACTGCACTGGAAAAAATGCTCCACTTCGCCAGAGGGAACGTTGTCAGGAAATGGACGCAGCGCTACCGGAACTGGGGCCAGGTATTATACCAGCTGATTGTTCTTTATGGGGAAAGGCTTACCTGGTACCTGTAAAAGGAAAAAGCCGGGACACCATAGCTTATCCAAAGGCTGTCCCGGTCTTATTCCGGAGACCGGGTGTGGGCGGCGCCCACATAATGTCTGCAGGCTGCCAATGCCTGATTGGCATGCAAAAAATTTATAGCATATGTTATAGAAAGAAACAAACTGGCAATACTATTATCAGGAAAGAAATTCGACAACATAAAAACAATAGTATTCGACAGCAAATTTCTACATATCTGGTTCCTGTCAACAAAGAGTTTTCATCCATAGACACAAGATTTTTTACAGCCTCTTTTTAATTAAAACTTACATCAAATTCAATCATTAGACCACCAAAATTATCTACGAAATAAGCATATTGCAATGGATGTGTTTCTTTTAGCTTTTTATATCTATTGGTTTCTGCAGGCTCCAAATGAACACCAAAACCACAATACATACAACCATTTCTTGTATATCCCATATTGTATAAATCAGAAATTTTTACTTTGTATTTATCGATGTATTCAAAAATATCTTCGTCAGTCCAAAATGAGAGAGGTTTGCATTGATTGTCTTTTAATTTATAAAATACATTACAACCATATTCTAACCAAGCTTTCTCACGTTGATAGCTTTCGGATGCTAAAATCCCGAGAATAACGCAATCCATACCTAATTTTTTTGCCTTTCTACGGAGAGGTTCTTTCTTGAGTTTGACGTTTACGAAACGGCTGTTTTTACTGGAAGATGATTTGAGTTTAATAAACGGGCTTTCCTTTGCTGTAAAAAAGCAGGGGTATGAGCTCGTGATTGCCCGGACCACACTGGAAGCGGATGCATTATGGGCAGATGGCAAATATGATTTAGTCATTTTGGATGTGTCGCTCCCTGACGGCTCCGGTTTTGATTTCTGCAAAAAGATACGACAGACCTCAAAAGTGCCCATTATGTTCCTGACTGCCGCTGATGAAGAGACGGATATTATCATGGGGCTTGACATCGGGGGTGATGATTATATGACTAAACCGTTCAAGCTGGCAGTTTTCCTTTCAAGAATCAATGCATTGCTGCGCAGGAGTGAGAATTTCAGCACGGCTGTCACAGAATTAAATTCTGGCGGCATCTGTATCCGGCTTTTAAAAGGGGAAGTATATAAAAGAGGAGAGCTGGTTGAACTGACAGTAAGTGAATATAAGCTGCTGTGCCTGTTTATGGAAAATCCTGACCGGATACTTTCCCAGGAGCAGATTCTGGGAAAATTGTGGGACTGCAATGAAAGCTATATTGACAACAATTCCCTTACCGTGTATATCCGCAGGCTCCGTACAAAAATTGAGGATAATCCGGGAGAACCGAAACGGATTGTCACTGTCCGTGGCATGGGGTATAAATGGAATACTGTGGATTGAGGTGCAAGATGAAAATATTTGTAAACCGGAAAATCAAACGGCTTTTTGGCGGCATTTTGCTGTGCGTTTTGTTTTTTACATTGATTGCTGTCTTGCTCATGGAGTTTGAAGTCAGAAATGCGGCAGTTTATACAATAGCATGCTTTTTGCTGATGAGCGCTGCAATACTGGCGCTTTTGTTTAGGTATTTCAGGCAGCAGCATGAAATCATGGAAAACGCTGTCTTACAGATTACGGAATATGTATCCGGCAACAAGGATGTCACGATTGAGTGTAATGATGAAGGCGAATTGTACAGGCTGTTCCATGAAGTGAATTCTCTGGTGGCTGTCTTAAATGCCCATGCCGAGAATGAAAAAAGAGCAAAGAAATTTCTAAAGAATATCATAGCCGATATTTCCCATCAGTTAAAGACGCCTCTTGCCGCCCTCAATATTTATATTGGGCTGATACAGGATGAGGCAGAAGGGATGGCATCAATACAGGAATTTTCCCGGCTCTCCGAGCAGGAGCTTGACCGGATATTGAGCATACCGGAGAGGGCGGCTGTATACGCATAGAATGGCGGGTATCTGCTTCTATTGTCCAAATTGCTGTAAAGGATAATGGCAGCGGCATCCATCCGGAGGATTTGCACCATATTTTCAAGCGGTTTTACCGGAGCCGTTATTCGAAGGACACGCAGGGGATTGGTCTTGGGCTGCCGCTGGCAAAAGCGATTGTAGAAGCACATAACGGAACGATTGAGGTAGACAGCCATTTAGGCGGGGGAACTTCTTTTACGATGAATTTTCTGGTGTAACAAGTCGTTCAGCCCGCGCCATTCGCAAAACGTGCTTTCAGCGCTTTCCGCTGCTATTGCAGCTCTTTTTGCTCATAAACGGGCGCTCCCTCAGAACACAGCCTGTACGGCAAATTCGTGCGAGCACGATTTGCCGTACAGGCTGTGTTCTGGTTGAACTATTCCAACAAAATTGTAGGGTAATTGTAATATAGGTGTAGGATTTCTCTGCTATACTTGGGGTTATCAAAACGAAAAAGAGGTGTTTACACAATGAATTTATTAGAAGTCAGCAATGTCAGTAAGACATACGGAAGCGGCGAAGCTGCCGTAAAGGCATTAAAGAAAGTTTCATTTTCGGTTCCAAAAGGCGAGTATGTGGCGATTGTCGGGGAATCCGGCTCCGGGAAAAGTACGCTCCTTAACATGATAGGCGCACTGGACACTCCCACATCCGGAAAGGTAACCATCAGCGGAAAGGAGATTTTTTCCATGGATGACCGCAAGCTTACCATTTTCAGGCGGAGAAATATTGGTTTTATCTTTCAGGCGTTCAACCTGATTCCGGAACTGACCGTAGAGCAGAATATTGTTTTTCCGGTGCTGCTGGATTACCAGAAACCGGACAGAAAGTACCTGGAAGAACTGCTTTCGGTGCTGAACCTGAAAGAACGGCGCGGGCACCTGCCCAGCCAGTTATCCGGCGGGCAGCAGCAGAGGGTGGCAATCGGGCGTGCGCTGATTACACGTCCGTCTCTGATTCTGGCTGATGAACCGACAGGAAACCTTGACACGCAAAACAGCAGCGAGGTGATTGCCCTGCTGAAAGAAGCGTCAAGGAAATATGAACAGACGATTGTTATGATTACTCACAGCCGCAGCATTGCACAGACTGCAGACAGGGTTTTGAACGTATCGGACGGAGTATTGACTGATTTGGGGAGGACGCGGGATATCGGGGGGATGTCTGCTATGCGCGGACCGGAATGGAAATGAGAGCTGCTAAGGAAGGAGGCTGTCATGTGGCAAGCTGCGTTTCTTCTGTTTTTTGTTTCATTTTGCATATTTGCAGGAATTATGCTGCATGACCCCAGGACGTTGCGGAGTGGAGCCTCATTTTTATTCATGTTGATGTGTCTGGCGGTTTTTCTGTTTTTTACCTTATCTGAATATGCAGAACGGCTGGCAGCGCATGATTTCGTTATTGTAATATTGATTATGATGTTTATTATGACAGTGGGCTGTATTATGGCGTTTCCGGCAGTATTGATTCTTGTGTTTTTTGTGGAAGGAATCAGGGTTATCAGGCATGAGGGGATAAAACCGGCAAATTTGTTGTCGGTGCTGTTTTCCGTTTTGATGTGTATCTATCTGGCTCTCTGGCCGGTGATTGGAAATTTAGGGAAGAATACATTAGGGACAATTCTTTATATCATTATCAGTTTTTCAGCAGTATATGTATTATCATTGCTGGCTGTGTATTCTCTTTCCGCTGTGCTCAATCTTTTCCATCTGAAAAAGAAAAGAAACGCAGATTATATTGTCGTGCTGGGAGCCGGGATTATTGGAGATAAGGTCACCCCATTGCTGGCAGCGCGGATTGAAAGAGGAATCGAATTGCTGCGTTATAATCCCAATGCCGTATTGATTATGTCCGGCGGGCAAGGACCCGGAGAGGATATTCCGGAAAGCCGGGCGATGGCGGCTTATGCAGTCAGTCAGGGCGTGGCTGCGGAAAAAATCATCATAGAGCAAAAATCTGTATCAACACAGGAAAATCTACGCTTCTCAAGGGAGCTGATGGACAAGCAGAAGCCTGAAATTATTATCGTCACAACTGCTTATCATGTGTTCAGGGCGTTAATACTGGCAAAGCAGCAGAGAATAAGATGTGTGGGCTTTGGTGCAAAAACAAAATGGTATTTTACGTTAAATGCTTTTATCCGCGAGTTTGTTGGGTATATGAGGCTGACCTGGAAGAAACATGCCTTTGTGATTGTGATTGTGGTCGTTATAATAATAAAATGTAATCTTGGAGGATAAAAAAATGGATTCAAAGAAAATGAAAAGCTATTTAAGTTTGATACCAATCTCTGCCAGGGTACGGCGGCGTCAAAACCGCATGACTCTGTTATGCATTATTTTCGCCGTGTTCCTCGTGACGGCAGTATTCAGCATGGCAGAGATGGCTTTAAGAGTGGAACAGGCCAGACTGACCGAAAAGCACGCCAGGGAATTTACTTTCCAGGCTATGATGGATACTACTATGGGCAAGAACCTCTTTTTGCTTGCCGGAGCACTGTTTATTCTGATTCTGCTTGCGGGAGTGCTGATGATTTCAGGCAGTATTAACAGCACGGTGGCTCAGCGGACAAAGTTTTTCGGGATGATGCGCTGTATCGGCATGAGCCGCCAGCAGTTAAAGCGGTTTGTACGGCTGGAGGCCCTTAACTGGTGCAAAACGGCTATCCCCATCGGCATTGTCCTGGGCACGGTCAGCGCATGGGCTTTATGCGCCGTTCTGCGGTTCGTGGTCGGGGAGGAATTTGCTGCGATTCCCGTCTTTGGAATCAGCCTCGTCGGAATTATCAGCGGCATCGTTATGGGACTGGTCACGGTGCTGCTCGCCGCCGGAGCACCGGCAAGACAGGCGGCAAAAGTATCCCCGATGGCGGCAGTTTCGGGAAACACAGAGAATGCAAGCCAGACACGGCATGCAGTCCGTATCGGCAGGTTTCCCATCGAAATTTCTCTGGGCGCCCATCATGCAAAATCGGCAAGGAAAAATTTGTTCCTGATGACGGGTTCCTTTGCACTGAGCATCATCCTGTTTTTGACATTCTCTGTCCTGCTGGACTTTGTAGGCTATCTGCTGCCCCAGTCTGCCAGCGATGCCGATATCACGATTTCCGGGGAGGCCGGCGTCAACTGTGTTCCCTGGGAGACGGTGGAGGTGATTCGTGAGATGAACGGCGTAAAAAATATTTTTGGGCGTCGAAGTGCCTTTGAAGTTCCGGCGGTTCTGGGACAGGAAGATTTGCCTCACGTAGTGGATTTGATTTCCTTTGACGATTTTGATATTGAAGCATTGAAAAAAGACGACAGGTTAAAAAAGGGCAGCGACATCTCCAAAGTCTACGGGAATAACGGCTCCGTGCTGGTAATCTGCGACCCGGAAGCTCCGCTTCACATAGGAGATACGATACAGGTGAATGGCGAGCCGCTGGCTGTGGCGGGAATGCTGAAATACGACCTGTTCAGCGAGGATGGCCGCTCTTCGGGCAGGGCTTCCATCATTACATCCGGCGAGACCTTTGTCCGGCTGACCGGCATAACCGACTATTCGCTTGTGATGGTGCAGACCACGGGCGATGTGACAGACGGGGATGTTGCCGCCATAAGCGAGCTGCTGGACGAGGGCATTACGCTCCGGGATGGGCGTGAGATGCGCACTTCCGGCACCTATACCGCTTTTGTGCTGTGCGTTTATGGCTTTTTGGCGATTATCGCTATGGTTACGCTGCTTAACATTATGAACAGCATCTCCATGAGCGTATCCGCCAGGAGCAGACAGTATGGGGCTATGCGGGCTGTGGGTATGGATGACAGTCAGGTAACAAGAATGATTGCTGCTGAAGCTGTTACCTACGCTTTGTCCGGCTGCGTGATTGGGTGCATCGTTGGTCTGGTGGCTGGCAGAATGCTGTACAATCTTTTGATTGACGGCCGTTTTCCCTATGCCGTATGGGCACTGCCTGTTTCCCGTCTGCTCATAGTTTTGACATTTGTTGCGGCGGCAACACTGGCTGCCATTTACGCCCCTGCAAAACGGATTCGTAACATGGCTATAACCGCAACAATCAATGAATTGTAAAAAGAAGAACAAGTTGCATATCAATTCCTCTGGCATCCTGTGCATGCCGCTTGCAGTAAAAGGCTGGTCAAGACGGCTGAGTGTTTAGCGGACGGGCGGTATATATCCAAGCTTTATTGCTTTTGTTATGGCCTCTACAACGGAAGAGATATCTAATTTTTCAAATATAGGCTGTAAATGGTTAGAAAGTGTCCGCTCGCTTATATATAGCTCATCCGCAACACATTTTCGTTTTTTTCCATCACTGATTAATTGTAAAATTTTCTTTTCCATACTTGTTAAATCTTCGATTATTATTTTATTATTTTCAGATGGAAAGCAGGTGCCGATTATGATATTTTCGGATAGTAACAGGGAAAGGATGTTTTCCCTCCTGTAACCTAACAGAGCATAGATTCCAAGTTCTTTGGTGCGCTGTCTTAAAAAGAAACGGTTTGAATATGACATATAAAAAATTACGAACACAGTCAAAAAGACAGAGATAACCCTGCACATGGATTCCACCCGTCCATCTCCCGATATTTTTTCAAGCATTACCGTATTCATTGAAAAAGAGGTAAATGCAAAATATATGGTAATGACAAGGGATACGGACAGGATGTAAAGTGCATAAAATGCAAAATTTTTCTTTAAATTCTTAAAAGCAATAGACAGATTATTCATGGAATCGCCCTCCTTATCTTGCAGTATCCAGTTTCGTTATTTCTGCGGCGATGGCTTCATAGAAATCACGCCGGGAGCTACCCTGATTCCTGAGTTCTCTGATGATGCATCCATCCTTAAAAATAAGGATGCGCCCTGCAAAACTTGCCGCATATGCATCATGGGTTACCATCAATATGGTAGTATGCAGCTCCCTGTTGGCTTCATACAAAGCATTTAACAGCTCGGTAGCCGAACTGGAATCCAGGGCTCCTGTCGGTTCATCAGCAAACAATATGCTCGGCTGCTTTACAATCGCCCTTGCTGCGGATGCCCTTTGACGCTGGCCTCCGGATAATTTATGAGGGTATTTGTCAAGCTGTGACGCAATGCCAAACCTTTCTGCCAGGCTCCGTACCATACTTTCGATTTTTTGGGGCGGCAGTTTCTGAAGGGTAAGGGGAACAGATATATTTTCACGGATGGTAAGGCTGTCAAGCAGAAAATATTCCTGAAAAATAAAGCCTAAATTGTCTTTACGGAAATCGGCGGCGCTTGTGCGGTTAAGGCTTTTCAGGCTTATTCCGTTTATTTTGATACTTCCGCCTGTAGGCGTATCTATTGTAGAAAGAACATTGAGCAGAGTAGTCTTTCCTGAACCGGATGCCCCCATAATTCCGATAAATTCCCCTTCCGCTACACGGAAAGAAACCTTGTTTAAACCGGGATGACCGGACTTTCCGTAAATTTTTGTTACTTCTTTTGCTTCTAATAATGTACTCATGGCAAAATCTCCTTTTTTTATTACAATAAGCTGGCTCGCAAAGCGTGGCAGCGTTTGTTTTTCTGCCATATTGTACTGCCACATGCAGAAAAACGAATGAGTAATTCAGGCAAATTTTATGCGTGAATTACTCATGAAAAATAAGAGACGGATTGATATTATTTAAAATGGGATTTGCGATTGAAAAATACATCAGAAACAAGAAGGACATAAAAAATTCACAAAAATTGTTAGCAATAGCACTTGACGAGTGCTGATTGTAGTGATATAACACATATAGAACAGATAGGACGGAAAGAACAGATGATTTCTTTCCAACATCCAAAGTTCCAGTTAACAAATTGTTTTTAGCATAATAAAAAAGGAGAGATGACTTATGATGACACCTGGTATTTTTGGAGAGAACTTATTTGATGATTTCTTTGATGACATTTTTGATTTTCCTGTGCTTGATGACAGGGCAATGCAGAAAGCGCAGAGGAAGCTGTACGGACGTCATGCAGCGAACATGATGAAAACAGATGTGCGGGAACATGATGACCATTTTGAGGTAGATATTGATTTGCCCGGTTTCAGGAAAGACGAAATTTCTCTGGAACTGAAGGACGGATATCTGGTGATTACTGCGGCGAAGGGGCTCGACAAAGATGAGAAAGAAAAGAAAACCGGGAAGTTTGTCCGCCGGGAGCGTTATGCAGGCAGCATGAGCAGGTCATTCTATGTTGGCGAGGATATGAAGGAGGAAGATATCCATGCAAAGTACGAAGGCGGCGTGTTGAAGCTGAATGTGCCAAAGGCAAAAGAAAATCAGCCGCAGGTTGAAGAAAAGAAATATATTGCCATTGAGTAACAGACTGAAACGGATGACAGGCAGGGGGCAGAACAAACCCCCTGCTTTTTGTTTGCCCAGCATGGGCGTTCTCTAACGGGTGTAAGTCCCGAGTGTGCGTAGGCAACGACGAAGCACATAGCTGAACAGCAAGGGTGTCCGCCGTGAGACGGAATCTGAAAGAAGCTGCAAGCAAACCTCCGGCCTGACGGACAGGAACCGCATATAAGGCTCGGAAATACGGATAAGGTGGCAAAAGGCACTGAAGTCCAAAAGTTGCTGGAAGAACGAGTAAATGCGGCAGGTACATGGAGGGAAAGAGTGCGCACCTTAACCGGGGAGGTCTCACAGGCGGTTCCATTAGCCGTAGTAACAACGAACTGTGAGAATGTCGCAAAGCCAAGCGAGCTTGGCTTTAGCCATAGTAGTGAAGAAGTTCCTGTAACGGGAATGGAGCGAAGGGCGGAACAATCAATCAGTTGAAGTACGTTCCACTTCGTAGCCGGAGCAGACGCCTGTCGATGGCATCAAAGGCGGCAAAGGCAAAAGGGGCAGAAAGGAAACAACGCATGGACACAAGTAGTCTCATGGAGCAGGTATTGAGCAAAGAAAACCTCAATGCGGCGTACCTGCAAGTCGTAAGGAACAAAGGGGCGGCGGGCGTTGACGGTATGACCGTAGACGAACTTGGCGATTACCTTTCGGAAAACGGCGAAAGCATCAGAGAGCAGTTGCGGACAAGGAAGTATAAGCCGCAACCTGTCCGCAGGGTGGAGATACCGAAGCCAGACGGGGGTGTAAGAAACCTTGGAGTACCGACAGTAGTTGACCGTTTTGTACAACAGGCGGTAGCGCAGGTACTCACTCCGATATTTGAGGAGCAGTTCCACGAACACAGTTACGGATTCAGACCGAACCGATGTGCGCAACAGGCAGTCATAAAAGCATAGGAAATGATGAATGACGGACATAGCTGGATAGTGGACATTGACCTTGCGAAGTTCTTTGACACGGTTGACCATGATAAGCTGATGACTATCTTCGGACGGACCATAAAGGACGGAGATGTCATATCAGTGGTAAGGAAATTCCTTGTCAGCGGAGTGATGATAGACGATGAGTACGAAGATACCATAGTGGGCACGCCGCAGGGGGGAAATATATCACCGCTGTTAGCGAACATTATGTTAAACGAACTGGATAAAGAACTGGAAGCAAGAGAGCTGGATTTCGTCCGATACGCAGACGACCTCATCATAATGGTTGGAAGCAGGCAGGCGGCAGAACGGGTAATGAAGAGCGTCACCCGGTTTATTGAGGAGAAGCTCGGATTGAAAGTAAATGCCGAAAAGAGCAAGGTGGATAAGCCGAAAGGCATCAAGTATCTCGGATTTGGATTTTACTATGACACATTTGCCAGAGGGTATAAAGCCAGACCACATTCCAAAGCGGTAGAGAAGTTCAAGGCACAGATGAAGAAGCTTACATGAAGAAGCTGGGGAGTAAGCAACGCTTATAAGGTAGAGAAACTCAACCAGCTTATCCGGGGATGGATAAACTATTTCAAAATCGGAAGTATGAAAGGGTTGTGTGAGCGGTTGGACAGCAACATTAGATACCGTCTTAGGATGTGTATCTGGAAGCACTGGAAAACCCCAAAGAACAGAGCAAAGAACCTGATAAAGCTTGGAATACCAGCATGGTCAGCGTGGAAAACCGCTTATCTGCATGGATATGCAAAACCTGCAAGATGTTGGGATGTTCATCAGGCTATAAGCAATAAGAGATTAGTCGAATTCGGGCTAATCTCCATGCTCGACTACTACGCCGCAAAGCGTGTTACTTGTTAAGTTGATTGAACCGCCGTGTACCGAACGGTACGCACGGTGGTGTGAGAGGTCGGGGGATTACTCAAATCCCCCTCCTACTCGATTCTTCGGGGAAAAGAGGTTCTCAGTCAGTGACCTGTACTTTTTTTATGGAAAAGCTATGATGGACAGTGAAAGAACGCAGCCATATGCAACGATTGTCAGTGTTGTAGGAGGCTTTGTGAGCGGCACATTGCTTACAGGTCTTGTGTATGCCAGCCGTTATATTGTAAAACTGAAGGCAGCCAGAATGCGTCTGATAAAAACACTGCGGAGATTAAAGTAGTGCAGGGTGCTAATGTAATATGTGAAATATTGAAATTGATTTTTTGATTTTTAAAATAAAACAGATGTGTAAAGGGATTAGGCAGAATAAACTTATCATCCGGTTCTTATCAAATGTGACACCCAGGTGACAGTGCAGCACGTTCTCCACTCCTCAGTGCCCCTCGCTATCCTCCCCCTCCTCCGGCTCTGCCGTCCTTTTATGTATCCTTCTTTCTCTTTCAGCCCCACAAGGCATTCTTCATCAAAGTAACCCTTCACTTCCTCATAAAACAGCCCCTGGTTCCCCTTTAATGCCAGCACATATTCCCCTTTCCCCTCATGGATTACCGCCGCTGTTTCTTTCTGGCAGTTCATGGCATCCACTGTCACTATCATCCCATTCAGCTCCATCAGACCCAGCACCTCCTGAGCGTCGGTATCTCATTCGTTTTCTCCCCTATGGCCTTGTGCCCTACGCACATCCCCGCATCATAGGAATACACATTCAGCATCTGCATTGCCTTTACCGGCTCATCCGCACTTTCCTTCCTCTGGAGGAATTGGAATCATAACTTAAAGCTCATACTTGGACAAGCATCTATGCATATTGTTATGAGTTTCATTTTTGCAACAAAGCGCATAGGCAAAATGTATGTGAAAGTCTGAGCGGTAATAATGATGATATGTATATTGTGATAAAAATTGATATATCATGTTTAATAATTTGTATAGAATGGATAGCTATGCTGATATAATAATATTACCATCAAATTTAAGGAGGAGAACAAATGAAGAAAAAACATGTAATACGAATGATTGGCTTGGCAATGGCAATCACAGTTGCACTGGCAGGCTGCGGTGGGAACAAAGAGACCGGAGCAGGCGACAATCAGAAGGTCGAGTCCTCGGGGGCGGAGGACACCGCACAGGAGGAAAGCTCTGGTGAAGAAGTGAAGATACCTGTCATAGTGACAACGGGAACCAATGATGGAATGGATTTGCAGATGCAGGAGGCTTTTGACGGTTTTAACGAAGCATATAAGGGAAAATACCAGCTGGATGTGGAATATATGGCAGGTTCTGCGGACGATTATCGTTCCAAACTGAAAATGCTCAACACATCAGATTCCATGCCGGCATTGATTGATATAGGTACGGAGCCTGCATTTTTCGATTTGTTGGTGGAAAATGGGCGTCTGGCAGACATTGCGCCATATTTGGAGAACGATGAGGAATGGAGAAGCTGGCTGATGCCGCAGGGAATTGAAGAGCTTACACGCGAGGATGGAACGATGTATATGGTTCCGCCAACGGGCTTGCAGATGGTAGGAATCTACTATAATAAGGAGCTGTTTGAACAGGCGGGAATAGAAAAATTCCCGGAGACCTGGGATGAATTTTGGACAGCCTGCGAAAAACTGACAGCAGAAGGAATAACTCCTCTTTCCCTGATGACTGCCGAAACGGCATGGTGCCCTATGCTTGGGATGACGGCATATCTCGGTGGAAGTCAAAACGGGCGGGATTTTATGTCGGTAAGATACCCGGATAATTTTGATACATCGGAATTCAAAGAAGCAGTGGAAATTCTTAAAAAGGAATTTGAATACACCACAGCGGATGCAGTAGGTGGAACTTATGCATTGGCAGCCAACCATTTTTTCAGTGGAGACACCGCCATGATTGCTAATGGTCCCTGGATGATGCCGAGCCTTTCCGACCCCGATTATGCGCCGGCGGGTTTTGAACAGAAAGTAGGATATGCTCCGTTTCCGGGAAATCTTATGATAGGTTCCATAGCGGGCTGGAGCGTGACATCATGCCATGACCAGGCAGTGGTCGATGGGGCAGTTGAGTTTATGAAATTTTACTCATCGCCCAAGTATGCCACACAGCGGGCTTTAAAATCCGGACAATTGTCCTCAGTAATAGAGTTTCCACAGGAAGAATATGACAAGCTGATTCCTGCTATGAAGGATTGTGTGGATATTTCCAAGGAGGTAGAGATTGTACTTCCCAGTTATCAGAGCCAGTGGGACCCTGTGAACCAGAATGATGTATTTGGCAGGGAAATCCCCAATCTTGTGACCGGAAGTATTACTACAGAGGATTTTATCGAGATGCTGAATAAAGGAGCTGCACAGTACAAAAAGGACATTGAATAAACAGAGGGTAATCGGATGAAAGAAAAAAACAGAGCCTGGATTGCGTTATTTTTAGCGCCTGCACTTCTCATGTTCTGCCTGGTGTATTTAGGGCCGATGGTTTTGGCGTTGGTATCCAGCTTTACAAAATGGGACGGAATGCAAAGGATGCGATTTATTGGAATTGAAAATTATGAGACAATTTTTCGCGACCCCGTATTCCATGCATCGCTTCTGCACACGATGGTTTGGGCGTTGCTGGCTGTATTTGTCCATGTACCCTTTGGTGTATTGGTTGCTTTGGTGTTAAAGCGAAGAAGAAAGGGATGGAGATTTACGAGATCGGTTTTTATGCTTCCCAATATTATTTCAAGGTCTGCGCTTGCATTGATGTTTGTGTTTATTTTCAAACCGGATGTGGGAATCTTGAATGGGTTGCTGGAAGGAATAGGGTTGGGCCATTTGGCAAGAAACTGGCTGATGGACCCCAAAACCTCTTTCCTGAGCATTACGAATATCTGGCTCTGGTATGCGGCTGTTATCACACTGATTGTTCTGGCAGAGTTATCCTCAATCTCCGAGGAGATTGAGGATGCTGCAAGAATTGACGGAGCTACGGAACGGCAGATTGATTTCCAGATATATCTTCCGCTTTTAAGAAGGGCGATTGGTACAGGGGCAATTGTAGCGGTAACGGCGGTGTTCAAGGAATTTGAGTCTATTTATATGACAACAAACGGGGGACCGGGTGATTCCAGCATGACGATTTCAGTTATGATGGTAAATAAGATTATACAGAGTAACCAATACGGATATGCCAATACCCTGGGAATTCTGCTGTTAGTGATTGGAATCGTGGTGATGCTCATCTGTAATAAACTGTTTCGGATGGACAAGGCGGATTGAGAGGTGTGAATATTTTGAAAGCGAGGAAGCAGATAGGACAGCGCATTTTCGACTATGTCATCATGGGAATCGTAATTATCATATCGGTATTTCCATTCCTATGGGTGCTGATGTCCTCTTTTAAGACGAACAATCAGATATTATCTTCGAGCTTTTCACTGCCGACATCTTTTTTTACAGATGGGTATCAAATTGCAATGGAGCGGGTGAATATATTTTCGCGGTTTTTGACTTCTCTGATTGTGGCGGGAAGCAGTACACTGATTTCAGTAATTATTTACTCTATGGCAGGTTATGTATTGGCGAGAACAAATTTTAAAGGGAAAAATACCATCTTTATGGTGTTGATTTCCTCCATGCTGATACCGGCAAATGCCATGGTACAGCCGGTGTATTTTGTGATAAATAAGCTTGGACTGTACGATACGAAAGCAGCGTTGATACTTGTCTACACAGGATTTGGCATGGCAATGTGCCTGTTTTTGATGCGGAATTTTTATTTATCTATACCCCAGGAGCTGGAGGATGCAGCCTATGTGGACGGAGCCGGATTTTTAAAGAGATACACGATGATAATGTTGCCCCTTGGCAAATCCGCCATGGCCAGTTCGGCAATCCTCACATTTATCTTTTCCTGGAATGAATTTATGTATGCAATGCTGTTGACGGCACGTGAAAAGAACCGTACCCTGCCTCTGACAATTAAATATTTTACTTCAACCTTCAACTTCAATTATTCTGCAATGTTTGCAGCATTGGTGCTTTGCATTCTGCCAACGATGATAGTTTACATCATATTGCAGGAACAGATTGCAGAGAGTATGGTAGCGGGAGCTGTGAAGGGATAGGAAGCATAATTATTATAATTTAAAGGAGATTATTTTATGGCATATGAAATTATTGATGCACCAGAAGAACTGGAGCAGCTAATTATTTATGAGATAGCAACAAAAGGCTTTACTTCACCCAATGGCCCGGAGTCAGGCACCTTTGTATCTATGGAGGAACGGATTCCATATCTAAAAGAACTGGGGATTAACGCCATCTGGCTTACAGGACATCAGATGTGTAATTCCAATCATTTTTATAATATCTGGACGGAGTATGCAGTGATAAGACCTGACCGGTTGGATTCCAGTCTTGGAACAGAGGAGGAATTCAGGCATCTGATTCAAACAGCTCATGCTCACGGAATTATGGTATTTTTAGATGTAATTACTCATGGAGTCATAGAGGACAGCCCCTTGATTGAGGAGCATCCAGACTGGTTTTCGGGCGGAACCTGGGAGATGCGGGATTTTGACTGGTACGGCGGACATAAAGACCTGGATGAATGGTGGGTAAATCTCTGGCTTTGGTATGTGGAAGAATTTGGAATAGATGGATACCGGCTGGATGTGGCGCATTACCGGAACGATTTGTGGGCTCTGGTTCGTAAAAAGGCTGCCCAAAAAGGAAAGAAGCTTGTAATCATTGCAGAAACAGGACCGGCAATCCGCGGTGTGACAGATATTCTTCAGCATGGGGAATGGGTAAGCAATGGAAAGTACGGGACAAATGATTCCAGCCGTATTTTGACAGATGCAGCAGGCTATTTTAGAGATACACAGCTACGCAAAAATGAACGGTATGGAGTAAAGATTTTTTATACGGACGGGACTGTTCAGAATAGTGTTTCGTGCGGCTGGAGCCCGGACGAAAAGGTTCTGGAGGTAATAAAGGAAGCAGCAGTTATTGAACGGATAGAATGTGAGGAGCAGGAAGTTGCCTATCAGCAGCAGACAAATATTCTGCGGGTGGAGAATATTTACACGCAGAAAGAAATTCGGAATATTCAGATTACAGATTTAGAGGATTTTGTCTGGAATAGTAACATGGAAGGTATGATGGGAGCAGACTGCTGGGTGAAGTATAAAAGAGAGAAGAATCATCTTCAAGTCGAATTCCCGCTGCGTGTACAGAAGGGACAGCTTATGTCTGTGCAGTTGAGCTGCCATGACAATGGATGGGAGGATTATCCTCTTGATGAGAATCCTTATGGCGCACAAGGCAGTCGTTATCTGGCGGGTTATGGAGCCATTCTTGCACCGGCAGTTCCCGTATTTATGGCTGGGGAGGAATTTGATGCCGATTACCGTCCTCTTCCGGGGCTTTCACCAAAACTGTATGGAGGGGAGAATCCTGGGAAAGGCCGGTGGTTGTATGGAAGCTGGCTGGATTGGGAACAGCTGAAGCGGCCGGAAAAGGCTCAAATGCTGGAAGATATGAAGCGCATCATACATATCAGACGGTCCAATTTTGATTTGATTCGGCCATGCAGGATGGAAGATGAGGAATGCGGTTACAAAGCGGTATGGTATGAGGCGTCAAAAGAGCTTCCGTTACCGTATTGTTATGGAAAAGACAAAACCGTGATATTGATTGCGGCAAATCCCTATACAGATGAGGATGTATCGGTCAAATTTGACTTTGGGGAGATTCTTGACGCCGAAGCAATCTGGCAGGTGGATTTGCTGTTTGGCATTGAGAATGGAAACGGCGGCGAACTCAAAGGAACGTCAAAGGAGCTGAGTAATCGCAGCTTTGTGATTAAGCGGGATAAGACCAGCCAGGGAGGTCTGCTGGTATTAAAGCTTCAATTATTGGATGAATTCCAGTAAGGTAAAATAGCGGTGGCAGAGAGGAGAAATAAAAGGTGAAAATCTATTCTGTATTTGACCCTGTGTTTGCATCTTACGGAAAAGTAATTGATGGTTATGATTTTTCGGAAATCCTTGAAAAATTAGAAGAAACGCCGCTTCCGGAAGCAGGAATCTGTTATGTTCCAGGGAATCCTGTTCTGGAGGCGACGCCCGCCGCCAAAGAGCTTGCGGTTAATTTTTTCGGCGGGATGCCCATACAAATTGGTTATTGCAATGGCAGCAATCAAATGCTTAACTGCCTGGAATATCATCGCAATTCAGAAATTGATCTTGCGGACACGGACATGATTCTTCTGTTGGGACAGGAGGCAGAGATTGTGAATGGTAAGTTCGATACTGCCAGGGTGCGTGCTTTTCTGGTGCCGAAAGGCACGGCGGTGGAATTGTTTGCCACTTCATTGCATTATGCTCCCTGTGGTTATCGTTTTCGCTGCCTTGTGGCGCTTCCAAGAGGCACGAATACCGGGAAGCCTGCCATAAAGGTGAAGAATCAGGAAGACCAAATGCTCTGGGCGTGTAATAAATGGCTGCTTTGTCACCCGGAGGCTGAGGAAGCGGGAAAGGGAGCATATATTGGACTGACAGGAGAGAATCTTGTTGTCAGGGATTTGATTTAGGAGAGCACCTCATTGCGGGGGTGATATTTTTATATCAGGAGGCGACCATGATAAAATATGAAAATAAATTTTTAAAGGAGCATCTATATTCCGGGGTGTTGTGTGATGTAATGGATGGTATGGGGTATCGCAATCAGGGTATCAGTGGCATTATGCCTCTGGAAGAGGATACTGTGATTTTCGGACCTGCTTTTACAAGTATCGCTACGACGGTATATTCTATGCCTGAAAATCCTTTGACAGCACAATGTAAGGTGGTGGACCAGCTAAGTGAAGGTGAAATCTATGTGCTGGTAACACGCGGGGATTATAATTGTGCGGTTTTTGGCGAACTGTTTGCCACTGCAGTAAGACAGCGGAAGGGGGCTGGGGTTCTCTTAGACGGATATGGCAGGGACTTAAAGGCAGTCAAAGCCATGAGATTTCCCCTCTTTTATGCAGGGAGAAATCCGAAAACATCAAAGGGGAGAGCGGAGATAAATGAATGCCAGATTCCGGTGCTAATGCGCGGCGTGACAATATATCCAGGCGATTTAATCTTCGGTGATATTGACGGCGTTGCAGTGATTCCAAAGGAAATTGCAGATGAAGTATTGGAGAAGGCATTGGAGACAATTAAGAAAGAGGATAAGGTAAGGGAAGGCCTTCTTAACGGAGATTCCCTGGAAAAGGTATATGCAGTAAACGGCGCTATTTAGCGTATTGATTATAATTCATGCGGGAGGAATACCATGAGAATTAATGAGACTATTCAGGAAAAGGTAAATACATCTTCTGCTCCGTCTGAGCTTAAGATTACCGATATCCGGTTTACGGATATTGAAGGAGCGCCATTTGAAAATTCTCTCATCAAGGTCTATACCAATCAGGGGATTGTGGGATTCGGCGAGGTGAGAGATTTCGGGTGTAAGGAATATGCTCTGATGCTGAAAAGCCGTCTGCTCAATGAGAATCCGCTGGATGTGGACCGTCTTCTTCACAGGATTCGGCAATTCGGGTATCATGCGCGCCAGGGCGGTGGCGTCAGCGGGATTGAGCTGGCATTGTGGGACATTGTGGGCAAAGCGTATTCTGTTCCGGTTTACCAGCTGATTGGCGGAAAGTATCGTGATTCAATTCCTGTCTATTGTGATACGGATGTCTATGGAAAGCATGATGGAAAAGCTATGGGTGAGGCATTGAAAAAAAGGATGGAAAAAGGCTTTAAGATGCTGAAAATGGATGTTGGAATCGACCTGCTGTTGGATGAACCCGGCACTTTATGCGGTCCCCAATGGCTCCTTGACGCTATGCGGGAGGACCCGGATATGCCGGTCTTTAAGCGTGGTGACAGAACCGTGGAAGCCAATTTGAAGGAAAAGGCAATCTATGACCTGTACAATATTGAGCATCCTTTTACCAGAATACAGATTACCGAGCAGGGGCTTGATTATCTGGAGCAGTATGTTGCCGACGCCAGAGCGGTTGTGGGGTATCATATACCTGTCAGCATAGACCATTTTGGACATATTGGCGTGGAAGACAGTATCAGGCTGCTGCGCCGGTTGGAAAAGTACAATATTGCATGGGCGGAGGATATTTTACCGTGGCAGTATACCAATCAGTATATGCGGATTGCTGCCGCTACCACCGTACCCCTTTGTACCGGAGAAGATATTTATGGCAAGGAAGCCTTTAAAAAAGTAATTGAAAGCGGAGCTTTTTCCGTTGTTCATCCTGATATTTTAACTTCCGGCGGCATTCTTGAAACAAAGAAAATCGGTGAAATTGCAGAAGAACATGGAGTGGCAATGGCAATTCATAATGCAGAAAGTCCGGTTGCATTTTTGGGAGCTGTTCACGTTGCTGCTGCAACACGGAATTTTATTGCTCTGGAACATCATTCCAGTGACATTTCCTGGTGGGATGATATTGTGACCGGATGTGAAAAACCGATTATTACGGAAGGACAGGTAAGCTTGCCCACAGCGCCGGGATTGGGGATTACGGAGCTTGATGATGAGGTTTTAAAGGAACATATGCATTCGCGTGTAAAGGGATTGTGGGAGGATACCAGTAATTGGGACTACCTATGGTCTCATGACAGGCTGTGGAGCTGATTAAGATTATTTTTGCAGGAGGCAGAGTATGTTAAATGGGAAAACAGCTGTAATTATTGGCGGAACCACCGGTATTGGTTCCGCTACAGTGAAATTGTTTGGAAAAAATCGTGCAAATGTCATATTTGCGGGGCGTAACCGGGAAGCGGGAGAGGCGTTGGAAAAAGAAACAGCGGCAGCATACCCAAAAGCCTGTATCCGTTATCGCAGGATGGATGTCAGTCAGGAGGAGCAGGTCAGAGAGCTGGCTGAATATGTGGAACAGGAATTCGGCGGATGTGATATACTTTTCAATAATGCAGGGATTCATCTTGCAGGAAGGATTCTGGAGACTCCGCCAGACGAATTTGACCGGATTATGAATATTGATTGCCGCGGCGTTTATCTGGCATGCTATTATTTCCTTCCTATGATGCTGAAAAAGCAATATGGGACAATTATCAATATGTCTTCCGTTTCCGGAATCTGTGCGGATTATTCCATGGCGGCATACAACACGGCAAAGGGGGCGGTGACCAATTTGACAAGAGCCATCGCCATAGATTATGCCGAGCAGGGAATCCGCTGTAATGCGGTCTGTCCGGGCGCTGTGCGGACAGAAATGCTGGAATATACTTTCCGGAAAATCAGCTACGCCGAAAAGGTTAATCGTGAGGCATATCCAACACATACCTTTGCATCTCCGGAAGAAATTGCAGAGACAGTATTGTTTCTTGCCGAGAGAAGGGTGGACTTTTTAAATGGAGTTAATCTGCCGGTAGACGGGGGAATTAGCTGTCATACAGGGCAGCCGAAATACTGAGAAAACAGGAGGGCGGCGCATATGCTGTATGAATTATCCGTCAAGCTTTCGGAAACCTTGCCGCGATATGACGAAACGATACCGAAATGTGTATTTCAGCCGTATACGACAATTAAGAACGGAGATTATAATAATCAGACAGTGATTTCCGTCTTTTCCCACAGCGGTTCTCATGTGGATGCGCCATATCATTTTTGCCCACAGGGAAAAAGCATAGAGGAAGTGGATATTGCAGATTTTATTTTTACCAGGGCGCTTTTTATCAATGTAGAGACCGGGAAAGGCGGTCGTATTCCGGTGGAAAGGCTGCGTGGCACGCCGGGGCTGGAACAGGCGGATATTCTTTTACTGTATACAGGGTATTCCCGATATTGTGACAATGAACCGGTCTTCCGTGATGATTTTCCGGCATTGACATTGGAGACATGCCGCTTTCTCCGGGAAGAGCTACCGGAGCTTAAGGCAATTGCTCTTGATACGATGAGTGTTGATGGGACAGATGGATATGAGACAGGATTTGCCAATCACCATATGCTGCTGGAAATGAGAGAAGACCACATGAGACCGATTTTGATTTATGAGAATATGAATTTTACACCGATTATTGGATGCAGAGATTTTTTTAAGGTATATGGCATACCTTTACGCATGAAGGGGTTGGATGCTTCACCAGTGACAATGGTTGCAGAGCTGTAATGCGGCGAAGTTGCCTGGCGCGGAGGAAAATATATGGAGAAGTTGAGAGTATATTTGATAGACGATGAAGCCATTATACTGCGGGGACTGGAGACAACATATGCGTGGGAGAGGATGGGAGTGGAAATTGTGGGGACGTCTCAGAACCCGCGGGAAGCAATGAATGAGATATTAGAGAAGAAGCCGGATATTATAATAACAGATATCCGCATGAAACAAATGTCCGGTCTTGATTTAATCTGTGAGGTGAATTCCCGCTCCGACAAAAAATATGTGTGGATTGTAATCAGTGCATACCGCGATTTTGAGTATGCACAGCGTGCCTGCGAGCTTGGCGCATTCACTTATCTTTTAAAACCCATAGAAGATATAAAATTGGAAAAGGCAATACAGGATGCAGCAAAAATAGTGCTTGAGAAGAAACAGGAAACAAAGATACATGAAGACTATGAACGGTTTATTGAAAATAACAGGGAGGCGTTTGAAGATTATGTGTCGGAGAAATTTAGTGGCGAACAGACAGACAGACGCAGACCCACCAGAGAATGTATCAAACAGGCTACAGAATATGTACAGGAGCACCTACAGGACGAATTTTTGAATATCGGTATAGTTGCGCAGGCGGTTTATCTGAATCAGGTATACTTTGGAAGACTGTTTCGGAGGGAAACCGGGAAATCCTTCAAGCAATATCTTTTGGAGGAACGTTTGAAACGGGCAAAGATTTTACTAAAAGAGACAGATGATACGGTGGTGGAAATTTGTGAGAAGGTTGGCATTCCCAATCCGTCTTACTTTACCCAGCAGTTTAAGCACCAGGTTGGATGTTTGCCTACGGAGTACAGAAAGCGGTATGAATAAGCATAGATGGCTTTATGGAATCAGAAAAAAACTTATTATATTCACAGTTTTAACGGCAATTTTACCTTTGGGAATCCTGGGTGTGACTTTGGTAGGATTTATAAATAAGATTGTGACGGAGTTGAATATTCAGAATTTTTCTTATAGAAATAGTACGATGACTGGAAATTATAAGGTGATGGTGAAGGGATTTGAGGAGTTGACCCGAGGCTATATTACCAATAATTATATTCAGAAATCTCTTGAAAATACGAAGCTGCTTTTTCAAGATGAGACGTATATCAAGCGGAGCTTGTGGTATCCGGATAACCGGTATATGGAGTATGGGATATATATAGACAATAAAGGGAATCAGTACTATGACAATACGTTGACTCCCAACCAAAAGCCGGAGGACATTTTATCAGAAGAAATTCAGAATGCACTGCATGGCAGCTATGCCGGTATGCAGATTTTATATTCTTCTGTTCGGGTAAACGGGTGGAAGGACAGAGGGATATTTTTGGCGCGCAATATCAGGCATACGGATTTGTCGGTAGAGCCGGGGATTTTGATTATCAAACTAAATCAGGAGTTCTATACAGATTTGTTTCGTGATATACCGATAGATTCCAATATTTCCTATGGCATTGTTACAAACGAAGGCAAATTGTGCTATCAGGAAGGAAACTTTGCGTTTACGAAAGAGATTTTGCAGTCCGCTATCAATCATATGCCCGACAGCGGTCCCGCAGTAGTACATTTTAATATACAGAGACATATATGCTTTGTCAGCCGGGATGAAAATCAGAGTTTTGTTTTTGTAACCATGATTCCACAGGATATTGTGAATGCGCCGGCAAAGGCATTTTTGAACGTTCTGTTACTGGCGATGCTGACTACTATTTTGGTTAGTATTATGATTTCTGTGATGGTAACCAGACCTTTTCGAAAAGCGATTCTTGGAATCAGCGGATGTATGAGCAGCTTTGACGAAAGCAGCTTAGACCAGGAGATAGAAGTCTGGACCAACTCTGAGTTGGACCGAATGGCGGCAGCGTATAATAAGATGCTGAAGAAAATTTCATATCTAATGGAACAGGTGAAGGCGGAACAGGAAGAAATACGCGTTAATGAATATAATTCTTTGGTGTACCAGATTAATCCGCATTTTCTTTATAATACGCTGGATAATATCTATATGCTTGCGCGGATGGATGGGGATGAAACGATGGCGACGCTAATCCAGTCATTGGCGCAGATGCTGCGTATCAGCGTCAGCAAGGGTGAGAATGATGTGACACTCCAGGATGAGTTAAATCATGTCCGTTGTTATCTGAATATTGAGCAGATTAGAAACAGTTTTCTTTTCACATATGAGATTCATGCAGAGGAAGCTTTGGAGAAAATAAAGATTCCCAAGATTATTCTCCAACCAGTAGTAGAAAACTGTATCAAGTATGGTTTTCAAAACATGGAGGAGGGAGGGAAGATTATTGTAAGGGCGGTGAAAAGAACAAGGTGGCTGGTATTGTCTGTGTATAATAATGGAGACCCCATTGCACCGGAAACGCTTAAGAGATTGAATCAGATGCAGCATCAGAGAATGGAGGAAATTAAGCAGGCGTTTCCACAGAAAAAAGGCGGGTACGGTATTTCAAATGTAGCAGGCAGATTATCTTTAAGGTACGGGGGAGATTTTCGATTATGCTACGAGAGTGATGCGCAGACGGGAACTACATGTACGATTCAGCTGCCTGTCGGAAGCCAGGGAAATTCTGCCAGGCAGGTACTGCGGTGAATTCGCCGGTTCGGTATCCGACAGCAGAGGCATTGGGATAAGAGGGAGGACAACCAGAATGGAGAGCATTTTAACAAAGGAGATGCAGGCGGAGAAGCCTGCGAACAGAAGAAGGACTTTCCTGAATTATCCGAGAAATTATGATTATTCTCAGACGATGATATATAAGCTGTGTCTGGATTATGGCGGTCTGGAAAAAAGTGAGGAATGGGGATACATGCTCCATCAGGGGGTGCTGACTGTGGAGTATGCTCTGGATTATATACGCCATGTGGACAACTTATCCAGGCACGTCCAGAAAATTATCGTATTGGCAGGCTTTCAGGAGGGAGGGCATGATTGGCAATATCCCGCCATGGGTCCCTTAAACTCAAAAATCAGAAGCCGGGAGCATCCGGAATGGGATGGCGATACCTGTATACGCTATATTATGGAGGAATGCAGGAACTATCACACAAGGGCTACGGTGCACACAAATGTGGTGGATGCATATGAGATTAACCTGGAGAAATATCCGGATTATGATAACAGCCTGTTTTACTATTACCGGGAGCACGGTCTTCTTGCAAGGAACGCGGCAGGCGAATACTACAAAGGCTGGAAGGCTCCACAGGGGCAGGCGTATCTGATTAACCATAAGAAAGCATTTGAAGATACCAATGGAACCAGAAGACGGATAGATGAGCTGTTTGCATTGCTCCCGGCTATTGTGGAGACAGGCGTCCTCTACACGGATGCCAACAATAGGATTCCACCCAGTGAGTGGGACGGGATAAGCCGACAGGAGCAGGCGGATGCTTACAACGATTTGCAGTCCTGGGTTAAGAGCAAATATAACGTGGATATGATTGGCGAGGTGGGATTGACACAGCAGTATGGATATTTTGCACACGGGATGACCTGGGACCACGCCTATGATATGGGAGAAGCTTCCATGGTCAGCGGGTATCCCATGCAGGTGCCTGCCTACATAATGGCTGCGGGAAATGCTGCGGATGTCTCCAATGCGCAGATGCGGATTTTTGGAGAGGGTGTACAGCTGGAGCATGAAGTGTATCATGACCTTGAAAATATGAAAGCAGAAATTATTGAGAACACGGTACCTTATTTTTTCCTGAACACAAAGCTTCGGGAGGCGTATGTATCGGGAGAGAATTTCGCCCGGTTTTCTGAAAACGTAAAGAGTATGCTTTACACAGGCAGTAAAGAAGGGCTAAAGAATTATGACCCTGCCTCCGGTAAAGGAACCTTTGAATGGGCAAAGCTTGAAAATGACAGGACAGATATTGTCAATTCCTGGGTAATTACACAGGAAAACGCGCTGTTAAAATCTGTGGGAGCCAATGGGACTGACTTATTTATACCTGTGGTGTGGCGTGAAAAGGAACTTCTTGCTTATTCCTCAAAAGGCGGAAAAAAGGTGTGGAAATTCCCCAAGGGGTGGGAAGCAGTTGAATCCGTGGATATTTATAGCATTACTCCGGAAGGACTGGAAGCGGAGCAGACAGGCGTGAATGTGAAGGATGGCACATTGACTTTAGATATGGAAATACGCGGAGCGAAAACGGTGGTTCCGGCAGGTACAAATATTGATGAAAACTACCGCAAGGGTAGCGGAGTATCTGCGGAGTATCTTGGAATAGATATGGATACTCAGGGAAGCTGGACAGAACATTACGGGAAAAGCGGATACAGTATCGTTGGCGGAGAAGAATGCTTGCCGGCTGGCGTTGTCATGAGCCATATTGGAACCCGTGAAATTATTTGGAAGGAGCGTACGAAAGAGCAACGGGCACTCTGTAAATCCAGAGAGACCAAGGAACGCATATCTGCAGTAAAAACATCGGAGCTTCATCAGCTTATTGATGTGGATACCAACGGAGAGAAGCGGCAGGTATCCTTGTATCTGCTGGACTGGGAGACTGAGGGCAGCCGAACACTGGTGGAGGTGATTGACCCGGTTACCATGGAATGCCTGACAGCCAGACTTGTAGAGGATTACCGGAACGGAATCTATGTAAAGTTTAACCTTACCGGCCATGGCCATATCCGCCTTACAAGAATCTTCAATGAGAAGCTGGATACGTCATGGAGGGGACCTGTGTATGTTGCAGGCGTTTTCTTTGATTAGGTGTGAGCAGGTTTAAAATGCACAATACCACCGCCACACCATTTTACACTGGCTAATGAGGCGAAGGACACTTTTCTGAAAGTTAATTTCGGGGAGGTGTCTTTATTTCTGCCGTCTGAAAAGCCAATGCTGGACTGCGGCGCAGTTTTTTGACGTGAAAAAAAGAGCAAAGGCGTCTTGAAAGCTTGTTGATAAAACGGTGGTAAGAATGTATAATATAGATAATGGAGGGAGGGCTCCATGTATCAAATGCTTTAATATCCGCGGGGAGAAATGATATGAAGATTTCGGCGACCTTACGCTGTATTGGCCTGGCTTTTCTTTGGTTTATTTTATTACAGATATCTGTTGTATGCTTTCAAAATGCAAATATCACGATTATGTCTGTTTTGATAATGGGGCTGATTGCTTTATATATAAACAGGAAAACCGGATATATAAATTTTGCACCCGGAAAAAATATACGGCTCCAGATAATACTATCTGTCCTGACCGGAATCGGACTCTCCTTTTTTAATGCGGTTAGTATGGTGCAGCTGATATTGAACGGAAGATGGGAAACGGCGGAAGTGGTTAATGATAATATTTTATTTCTTTCCATACTGTCAATCCTTGGAGCAATCGCAGAAGAAATCTTCTTCAGGGGAATTCTTCAGAATATCTGCCGCCCTCATTTTGGCGCCGGACTTGCAATAATCATACCGGCAGCAATTTTTATGGTTTTTCATCTGGCTCCCGAAAGAATGCTCCACACTTTTGTCGGCGGGCTTCTGTTCGGGTATTTTTGTTATTATACCGGCAATATTTATACCTGCATTATTATGCACGTCATGACAAATTTTATGTGGGCAACGTTTCTGAACAGTTATCTGCTGGGCTTTATCAGCTTAAAGACAGGCATACTGGCTGCGGCGGGAGCGATGACTGTAATCGGGTTATTAATGATTATCTGCCTGAAAATAATTTTTGACAGAAGGTTTGTGAAGCGGTAGAATATGTGCAAAAAGTGATTATACTTTACTTAATCTTGAATTTTATAGAAGATTAAGTAAAGTATAACTGGATGGATGCGCGTCTGCCTTTAAGCACCCGGCCGTCTATGTAAAGATAATTGAAACACTGGGGCGGAAGAAGGCCGGAATGACAAGGGAAGAACTGATAAAGGCTTCCGGCATTCCGAATTCGGGCGACCTGACGGTTAAATTGGAGGAGTTGGAGAGCTGCGGCTTTATCAGGCGGTATTATGCTGTAGGAATGAAAAAGAAAAATGCAGTGTATCAGCTGATTGACTGCTTTACATTGTTTCATTTCAAATTTTTGGAAAATATTCCTGCCGATACGCATTTCTGGTCGAATCAAATTAATACGCCGGCGGTAAATGCTTGGATGAGACTGGCGTTTGAGAGAGTATGCATGGAACATATAGAACAGATTAAAATGAAGCTGGGAATATCCGGCGTATTTACGGAAGTGAATTCCTGGTACTGCAAAGAGGACCCGGACAAAGGAATATTTGGTTCGCAGATAGATTTGTTAATTATAAGAAAAGACCAGGTGATAAATTTATGTGAAATGAAATATTCCGGTTCGGAGTATACCATAACGGAAAAGGTGGACAGAAGCATCAGAAACAAGATTAGTGATTTGGTGCTGATGACGGGGACAAAGTATGCAGTCTATCCGACGCTGGTCACAACTTATGGGCTGGTGGGTAATTCTTACGCAAAGAATATCCAGTCGGTAATCACGCTTGACGATTTGTTTGCAATGTAAATTGTGTACCTGCAAAGGGAGAAGCGGATGTCAAAGTCACGCGGGGCGGATTTGTCTGCAATGTAAATTGTATACCTGCAAAGGAGAGTGAAGGAAATGAAAAAGTTAAAAATTGCTTTATTGCAGATTTCCCCCTGCAAGACGCTCAAGGAAAATCTTGAAAAGGGAATCAGATATTGCACAAAAGCCGCAGAGTGCGGTGCGGATATCGCGCTGTTTCCCGAAATGTGGAGCAATGGATACAATATTTATGACAGACCTGTCAGTGAATGGGTGGAGGAAGCGATTTCTGCTGACAGCGATTTTGTGAACGCATTCGGCAGCCTTGCGGAAAAGTTGCATATGGCTATAGGCATAACTTTTCTTGAAAAATATGAAAACGCTCCCCGCAATTCGCTGGCTCTTTTTGACAGATTCGGGAAACGGAAATTTATTTATGCCAAGGTACATACCTGTGATTTTGACGTGGAGCGGAATCTCACGCCGGGCGATGATTTTTATGTTACAACACTTGATACAGCCTGCGGGGAGGTGGAGGCCGGCGCCATGATTTGTTTTGACAGGGAGTTTCCCGAAAGCGCGCGAATCCTGATGCTGAAAGGGGCAGAGCTTATTCTTGTGCCCAATGCATGTCCTATGGAAATCAACCGCCTTTCCCAGCTCCGCGCCAGAGCCTTTGAAAACATGACGGCGATTGCCACCTGTAACTATCCCGGGGATGTGCCTGACTGCAACGGCGGCTCGAGTGTTTTTGACGGCGTGGCTTACCTCCCCGGCCTTGCCGGCTCGCGCGATACGTGTATTTTGAAAGCAGACGGAAACGAAGGAATTTATGTTGCGGAGCTTGACCTGGAGCAATTGAGGGACTACCGTGAAAGAGAAGTGCACGGGAACGCCTGCCGTCACCCGGAGAAGTACGGGCTTTTGACGGAGGATAAGGTGTGCTATCCATTTGTTAGAGAGGATTGCCGAAAAACAGTCTGAGTTTGTCGGCGAATTTAGATTGTTGAAGAAAAGAATTTTATTGCGTATAATAAATGTGAAAGATTCTTAAATTTCGTAAACTATTTCGTTTGACGGATGCGGCAATGGATGACCTGAAAATTAGAACTGGAGGTGGAGTTTATGACATTACGGCAGGAAGCGTATGCTATGATTGATTCGTTACCGGACGATGAAAGTATCAGATTTTTTATAGATATGATAAAAAGATTTAACGTGGTAACGAAGCAAATGGAGCAGAAGGAAGATATTCAAAGTCCATTGGCTGAAAAAAGACAGGCTTTTTTACACATGGAAGAACTGAAAAAGAAATACCCTTTTCCTAAAGATTATGATTATGAACAAGTCAGAAGGGAGGCAATGGAAGAAAAATATGGTAGCGTTGATTGACACAAATGTGGTATTAAATTATATTACGGAACGCGAAGATAAGTTTCGAGATTCTTCAAAGCTGGTTATGGATTTATGCTCAAAAGGAAAAGTAGAAGGATATATTGCATTCCATTCGTTATCCATTATATGGTATTCGCTTCGGATTCCTGATGAGGGAAAGCGAATGTGGTTAAAGGATATCTGCAAAGTATTAACAGTTACAGGAGCCTCCCATGAAAAGGTTTTAGAAGCGATAGATAATGTAGAATTCAAGGATTTTGAGGATTGCCTGCAAGATGAATGCGCAAGAATGGTGGAGGCGGATTGCCTGGTTACATGCAATGTGAAGGACTTTAAAGCAGCGAAAACAAAGGTTTACAACCCGGATGAGTTTGCAGCCCTTGAGATATTTAAAGTGTCTTCCTCATAAACATTTCCATCGGCTGTTCAAACGGCGTGCCGTTCATCAAAAGGGCCCCGCAGTCGATATAGCCTGATTTTCTGTATAAATGCTGTGCGTTTTCGTCCACCTGCGTTGACAGGAGAACCATCTTATAGCCCTGCGCTTTCATATCCTCCTCCCATAATTTCAATGCCCGCGACCCGATTCCCTGATTTCGGTGGGGTTCCGCCACATAAATAAGATTGAGAAAGGGGAGATTGTCCCATAAAACGGAATAATGCAGAAGCCCTGTGCGCCTGCCGTTCTCCCATATGATATATCCGGTTTTTGTATAGACCCGGTTTTTATACTGTAATTCATTTACGTGAGAATCAATTCCCATCACAAAATCCCTGTCGGTCATCTGCATATATTTCAAATCCATTTTTTCACCCCTGTAAATACCGGTTTGTCGCAGGCGCTAAACCGTAAGAAGAAACGGCCTGTACACCAGCAGAAAAACCGCCGCTGTCACAGCGCCCAGCGTTATCAGATACAGAATTTTATTGTCTGCCTTCCTGAACAATGTAATTCCAAACAGCAGCGCAAACAGAAAATCAAACAAAGTCTGTCCCAGCAGTATATGGCGGCTGACCAGCACAAAAAAGCACCCGGTTGCCTCCGCCAGCATTCCGGCCGCCGGCAACGCATATAAAACAGAACTGAATATGGTTTTTCTGTTCCAGAAATAAAGGACATAGCTTCCAATGCCGCATACAACCGATAACGCCGTATAAATAAGGAACAAATCCCGCTGAAAGCACCCGTCGTTTGAAAATCGTTCTATAAAAAATCCCAGCAGATATTTCAGTACATAAAAACTCAGCGTCATTCCGAACATATAGAGAAAGGTGTTTATAAAAGCGCCTTTGCCCGATGCGCTGAAACAGGTAATCACCCCCACGCTTGCAATCCAGAAGCCGAAAAGGGTCGCGATTGAAGACAGGCTCCACAGGCTTTCGTAGGGAAAAAAATCGGACAGCCGGCAGATAACGCCGGCCAGAATGCCCAGCAGAAATAAAAGTGCGTATGATTTCAGGCTGTCTTTCAGTTTCATGGCATATCCTCCTGCAAAATACCTTACTACCCATAATGGAACGCCGGCCATATGGGGCAAACAGGGTAACGGAATATAAGGAAAAATGTACATTCAGATTATATCATTCCGCTATCACGAAAGCAATTTTGTTTGAGACATTGCCCGACAGAAACATTGATGCCGTAAACATTGATGCTAAACATTGATGCCGCAAACATTGATGATGAAAAATTTGCTTAATGGAATGAACTATGCCATAATGGATTCACAGAAAAGAGGCAGACGATGGAACGATATTCAAAGAAAGAAGCAGGGAAAATGCTGTGCCGTTATCATAATCTTGACGGTGCGGAAGCGCTGTCAGGAAAAAGCGGCGCAGAGAAGATAATGGGGCGGATTCACAGTATCCAGTACGACCCTTTAAACGTGGCGGCAAGGAACGCCGATTTGGTATTGCAGGCAAGGGTTGCGGATTACAGGGAAGAAATTCTTTATCATCTGTTGTATCAGGAGCATACGTTGGTTGATGGATTCGACAAGGAAATGTGCATTTACGAGGCTGCAGATTTTCCGCGTTTCGGATTGGTGCGGAAGGAAAACCGGAAGCGCACAGCTTCCACCCTGAAATACCGCAATCAGACGGGAGTAATGGATATCCTGGACGATGTCAGGGATTTTGTGGCAAGGAACGGAAAGACGGGAGCGAAGGATATTTCCATCGGAGAAGTTCGGGAAAGCCGCTGGGGGCATAAGAAATTATCCAGCGCGGCGCTTGACTATCTGTTTAACAGCGGCGAGCTGTGTGTGGCGGACAAGCATGGGACGCAGAAGTATTTTGATTTGACGGAGCGGGTGCTGGGAGAAGGGAGCCGGGTATGCGTGCCGGACATGACAATAGAAGAATTTCTGGAATGGTATACGGAAAGAAGAATTCAGAGCGTGGGATTTCTGTGGAACAAAAAGGGAGGAGGCTGGCAGGGGCATTTCCTCGGTGAAAACGAGGTGCGGAGCGCCGCCCTTCAAAGACTGGCAGAAAAAAATCGAGTCCGGGAAATACAGGTGGAGGAAATCGGGGAAACTTTTTATGTCTCGGAGGATTTTTATGAGTGCCTGAAGTATCAGCCCACAGAGAGCTATGCCAGATTTCTTGCGCCTCTGGACAATATGATGTGGGACAGGAATATGCTGGAGGCGCTGTTTGATTTTTCATACCGGTGGGAGGTGTATACTCCTGTTGCCAAAAGAAAATTCGGCTATTATGTGCTGCCGGTATTGTATAACGGGCGGTTTGTTGCGCGGTTTGAGCCGCAGCCGGTTCGCCGGGCGGGAGAATTTGTCATTAAAAGCTGGTGGTGGGAGCCGGGCGTCAGGCCGGACGATGAAATGAGGGAAACGATTGCAGGAGAGACGGCGCGCTTTGCAGAATTCCTTCAGGCGGATAATTCGCCGGGGAATCTTGCGCTGATTTCCGCGGGCAACGAGCCAGGTGACTGTTAGCAATACAAACTTCGTTTGATGCATTTGGCGGCTGCCGCGGGAGTGCTGGCTTGGAAAAATAGTCACTTCTTAAAAGCTGTGGCCGTAACGGTTACAGCTCTCCTTTTTGTGCAAGAATAGAGAGGAAAAGTTTAATAAGAAGTCTTATAATGATAAAGACAAACCCGGGTATGGAAAGCACAATGTGTGCGGATAAGGAGGTATCACATGGAATGGGTCGATAAATTAAACCAGAGCATGAATTATATTGAGGAACATTTGACAGGGGAAATTGATTATGAACAGCTTGGACGGATTGCCTGCTGCTCCGCCTATCACTATCAGAGGATGTTTACGTATATGGCGGGCATTTCCCTGGCAGAGTATATCCGAAGAAGAAAAATGTCTCTGGCAGCGGTAGATTTGCAGGGCGGAAACGAGCGGATTATCGATATTGCAGAGAAGTACGGTTACCGCTCCCCGACGGCATTTAACAGAGCGTTCCAGTCTTTCCACGGGATAGCTCCGTCGTCCGTGAAGGGCGAAGGCGTATCCGTGAAATCTTTTTCCCCCATTGTGTTTAATATCGCTGTGAAAGGAGCGACAGAAATGAATTATCGAATCGAGAAAAAAGAAGCCTTCCGTATTATTGGCGTATCTGCGCCGCTTGACAAAGAAATCGAAAATAATTTTATGGTTGTGCCGACGATGTGGCAGGATTTGTCTGCAAACGGAACAATACAGAAGCTGGCAGGGATGATGGACGCGCCGCCAATGGGGCTTTTAGGCGTGAGCGCCTGTAACGACGAGGAACAATGGAAATATTTTATTGCGGTTTCCAGTACAAAGGCAAGGGGTGAATTTGAAGAATATACCGTGCCTGCATCTACCTGGGCAATCTTTTCCGGAACGGGAACAAACCGGTCGATTCAGGAATTGGAACAGCGAATTATAACAGAGTGGCTTCCCGCCTCCGGGTATGAATATGCCAACGCCCCCGATATTGAGGTGTACCTGAATCCCGACCCGCAGAACGCGCAGTATGAGGTGTGGATACCTGTAGAAAACAGGCGCGCCACGCTCCGCGAGCCGGATTATTGTGAGAAAAAGGCATAACGGAGGGACTTATGGATGATAAATTTAGTAAGTTTATGGAAACGGTTGACGGGCGTTTTTGCAGTTTTGTGAAACAAATCGACGAATATCTGACAGCAATGGGCTGTAAGTGTGGCATAAAACTGCAAAAGAGCGGCTACGTTGTGTCTTATATGTTAAGCGGCAGTAAAAGGACTTTGGCGACATTCGTATCCCGGAAAACGGGGATGAGGCTCCGCATTTATCCTGAGCATATACAGGAATATCAGGGCTTTCTTGATACGCTGCCCGAAAAGATGAAAAAGGAAATCAAAAAAGCATCCCCCTGCAAACGTCTTATCAATCCCGATGACTGTAATCCGAAATGTGTAATGGGATATACGTTTGTGCTGGATGGCGAGCGGTATCAGAAATGCCGTTATATGGCGTTCCAGCCTGCATTGAGTGAGGAGAACAATCCCTGCATAAAACAGTTCCTGGAAAAGGAGTTGCTGGCGGCGGAGACTGCCGGGAAAGGGTAGGTGCTTTGGACTATAAGTCCAATGACAAACAAACTTATCCACTGTATAATTCTGACTGTAAGATGGCGGAAGGCAGTTTGCCGGGCATAGAATTTTACAGGAGGAACGCTATGAGTGACAGAATGTTGGTAACGCAGGCCCTTGACGAAAGGGATTTGCTGGCGAAGAAGATTAGGGACAAGATTGCAAAAGCAGGCTTTGTGGATACAATCAGGCCGAATGAGGATAAGGCCCTTGACAGCCGCGCGACGAGGGAGGAATTTGCGCGGCAGGCGGAAGCGGCATATCAGCAGATTCAGGATTTGACAGACCGTTTTCAGCGTATTGACGCTGCGATTGTGGCATCCAACGCGCAGACTTTAATTAACACATCCTATGGGGAGTTTACGGTTGCCGGAGCTGTTTCGCTCCGCAGCAGGCTGCGCGGAAGCGGGTCGTATGACGGTGAAATCGACTTCGAATCGGCTCTCCGCATCCGTATGGAGGAGGAGCTTCATAAGGGGCTTTCCCGTGCGGAGCAGAAGAACAGACAGCTTCAGACTACTGCTGAGAGTATGCGCTTGTCCATTCTTGGCAGGGAGACCAGAGTTAAGGATGAAAAGCCCCTTGAAGTGGTGGACGCTTATGTCCGTGAGAACACTACCGAGCTTGTAGACCCTTTGAATATTCGGAATAAAATCGAGAAGCTGAGAGAAAAGAGAGACACGCTCCTTACCGAGCTGGACACGCAGATTAAGGTGTCCAACGCCACGACCTTTGTTACAGTTTAGCGCGTCCCGGTACGTCAACAGACTATAAATATCTGCCTGCAGCACGAAATTTTCAAACCCGGTTCCCCGATAACAGGGTAATGTTAATAAAAATACCGGATGCAAACCGGTAAAGCCGTACGTGTCTTTGAAACACGCAGGGGTGAATATTGGCGGGATGACAATCCGCAGCTTAACGGTTTTGTATTTTGGGTAAAGCTTCAATCAGCGTTGTTTAACGTTTGTGCCGTTTAACAGTTAACTGGCAACGTATAACTTTCTTTCAGGCATAGACATATGCCGAAATCCATGAAAAAGGTCGGGACGTTGAACCGGTTGGTCCGAAAATATCCTCATGGCTGTGCTGCAGGCATTAAAGCAGGTAAAATAATTTTGTTTGCACTTAAATATTTTTGTTATTTCAAAAATTCTCTGGCATATTTACCACATAATCCATTTTCGTAAATTTATACCCGATTTTCGTGAATTTACACCCGATTTGCGCTTGCAAAACATATCTTACTTATGTATAATTTCAAAAGGTATGTATGATATATGAATGACAAATTCTCTGGAAAGTTTGCAAATGCAGAAAAATGTGATGCGGAAATGAGGGAAGACATGGAAAAAATATTGATTGTTGACGACAGTCTTTTGCAGGCGGCTCAGTTGAAAAAAATTTTGGAAAGCGACTATGATATCACGCTCAGCCACACGGCGGACGAAGGACTGGCTCTGGCCGGTTCAGGCGATTATTCGCTGATTTTGCTGGATGTGATTATGCCGGGAATGGACGGGTTTACATTGCTGAAAAAGCTGCAGGAGGAAGTCATTACGCAGAGTGTCCCGGTAATATTGATTACAAGTCTTTCTGATATCGAAAACGAGCAGCGCGGGCTTACGTTAGGCGCGGTGGATTATATCACCAAACCGTTTCATCCGTTGATTGTAAAGGCCAGGGTCAATACCCATATCAAACTGTATAAGTACCGCAAGCAGGTTGAGTATCAGTCCATGACCGACCAGCTGACAGGAATTGCGAACCGCCGCCGTCATGACCTCTACAGCATTATGAAATGGAAGGAAGCGACCCGGCTTCAGATTCCGTTTTCCATTTGTATGTTTGATATTGACCACTTTAAGGCATATAACGATACCTATGGGCACCCGGCGGGAGATAAAGTGATAGCTGCCGTGGCGCAGACAATTAAGCAGTACCTGCAGCGTACAACGGATTTTATCGCCCGTTATGGGGGAGAAGAATTTGTTGCGATTATCTTAGGCGGTGAGGCGCGGGCCAATTTTGAATATCTGAAAAAAATCCGGCAGGGAGTCGAGAAGCTCCACATCCCTCATACCGGCAACGTTTCAGAATGGGTGACAATCAGTATGGGTGGAGTGACAGTTGCGCCTCATAATAATGAAAAGTATGCCGATTACCTGAAAATAGCAGATACCATGCTATATGACGCGAAGCGTTTCGGAAGAAATCAGGTGGTGTGGTACAGCGGTAATAAAGAACAGTGGCGTGAAAAATGATTCCTGACAGGATAAAAATGAGAATGCAGTATGTATCTGGATAATTTTAAACTGCCGATTGAAAAAGAAGATAAGCTGATACGCGAGCGCATGATACATAACGGCGGGCCCCATGGCTATATTGACAATCTCCACCCCTGCGGGCTGTTTTCCGACAAAAGGCTTTATGAGATAAATTTTGACACGATTACTGTCTTTTACGGGGAAAACGGTTCAGGGAAAAGCACGTTGCTCAATTTGATTGCAAACAAACTTGGACTCCACAGGGTGGCTCCCTTCAATTCTTCGGAGCTGTTTGATTCCTATACCCGTGAGTGTACTTATTCTTTGGGATATGATGATGAAGGGCAAAAATGCCGGATTCCTGCCGGCAGCAGTATTATCACCAGCGACGATGTATTTGACTATATGCTTGCGGTCCGAACGAATAATCAGGACATTGCCGGGAATATGGAGGAGGCAAGGGAAGAATGGGCAGGATTGAAATTCGGTGAAACGGTCAAGTTCAGCGGTCTGGAGGATTACGAGAAAATCCGTCTGCAGGTGCTGGCGCGGAGAAAATCTCTGACGAGAAGGCAGTTTATAAAGAAAACTGCCGGGGAGGAGGTAAAGCTTGGCAGCAACGGGGAGACGGCCTTTGAGTACTTCGATTCCAGGCTGAAAAACGACACGCTCTACTGCCTTGACGAGCCTGAAAACAGTCTTTCTCCCGGGCTGTAGCTTGCCCTTGCAGAACTTATTGCGAAGATGGCGAGATTTTGCGGATGTCAGTTTATTCTTGCAACGCATTCCCCTTTTTTTCTGTCGCTTTCAGGCGCCAGAATATACGATTTAGACGAAACGCCGGTAGACATCAAAAACTGGTGGGAGCTTAGGAATACCAAAACTTATTTTGATTTTTTCTATAAAAACCGAAGATTCTTTATGAGAGAGGACCCGGATGGGGATTAAGGGGGCGTCCGCCCCCTACTTCTTATTTACAATCAGTTTGAGGATTTCAGGAATATCATCCACAGTTTTTCCATAATAGGCGTATTTCACGGTCATGTCAATATCAATCAAAAATACGGCGGGAAGCTGGCGGGAGCGTCCCTCGCTTTTTTGCTCCTCATACATGGAGGCTGCCATTTTTCGGATTCCGCCCATAAGCTTAATCATTCTTGGGGAAGCGGCGACCATGCTTAAGTCGCTGTCAGCTTCAAACACATTATACCGGTCATAGAGCTTCGCCTTCGGGTCGCAAATAATATCAAAAGGATATTTCGTCTTTTCCAGCGTTGCCTGTGTGGATTGCAGAACCACTTTGACATCGTAACCGGCAAGGCGTATTGCCGGATAGCTGGCGGTAATTCTGGCAATCAAAAGCTTACACAGAGCGCAGGAATAATACCGGGAAAAGATAATCAGCGTGGGCTTTTGGATGGTTTTCGCCAGATTGAGGGCCGTTGCTGAGGGAGTATCGTAGATAAAGCCGTCCAGCTTGTCGCCGACTGCAAGCGTTTTATGGTAAGGCTTTCCTTCGGTTTCCCAAATGGCTCTCTGCTTTTCCACGGCAGCCTTAAAACGTTCCATGGAGCGCCTTACGGTAACGGGGGAGCAGGCGATATTGAACCGCTCGAAGCCGCGCCCGGCAGGCCCGAAAATGTAGCCCTCGTCCAGCCACAATCCGGCTTCCTCCTTCATAAGCTTTTCCAGCTCGTAGTGCGTCATGCCGAGGGCGCGGCAGTCCACCCAGAGCAAATAGGTGCCCTCCAGAGGAAATACGGTTATTTCCGGGAGGTGCTCCGCCATAAAATCCTTTATGTATTTTGCGTTGTCACTGACTGTCTGAATCAGCTCCTCCAGCCAGTTCTCACAGTGATTGTAGGCGGCCTGACAGGCAGTATAAGCTAAAATGTTCAGATGAGTGCTCAGGGTCAGCATTGCCGCAACGCGAACTTTTTTACAGGCGTCCGGGTCCTGGATGATGATATTGGAGCATTGCATGCCGGCCAGATTGAAGGTTTTGCTGGGGGCGGTGCAGACAGCACAGATTCTGGCGGCGGTTTCGGACAAAGACGCCATCACCGTATGCTGGTAGCCGGGCATTATCAGGTCGTGGTGAATTTCATCGTCAATGATAAAAACGCCGTTTCTGGCACAGATATCGACAACGGCATTCAACTCATCCTTATCCCACACCCGCCCCACGGGATTGTGGGGGTTGCAGAACAGAAGCAGCCTGGCCTTTTTGTGGGAGGCTTTCTTCTCCAAATCCGCATAGTCGATGGTATATCTGGAACCTGTCTGTTTCAATTCGGAATAGACGATATTGCGTTCTTTTGCAAGCACCGCCATATCAAACGGATAGTAGACAGGCGTCAGGATAATCACGCTGTCGCCGGGATTGCTGAGGGCGTCAATCAGCAGACCAAGAGCGTAAACCACGCCGGGGGTTAAAACAATCTGCTGCGGCGTGACCGTAAAATTATGCCGGCGCTGCATCCAGCCGCAGACGGCCGTATAGTAAGCGTCAGTGGGGTCGGTGTATCCAAGAATTGTGGTGTCAATGGTGTTTTTTAACGCCTCTGCGATTTCGGGCGCGGTGGGAAATTCCATGTCGGCGGTGGACATGGGGACGCGCTCTGTGCCGGCGTCCGGCATCGCGTTCCATTTGGAGCTGCCGCAGCCTGAGCGGTCAGGGATGGATGTAAAATCGTATTTCATGTTGTACCTCTTTTCTGTGTGCAGTTACCTTGTTTCTTTTTGCAGCAATCCTGTTTCTTTTTACATCATTGTTTTATCGGACCGGCCTGCGCTGTTTTTTCCAGTTTTTTTGCGTAGATGTCCACACAGGAGAGCAGAACCCGGTGAAAGGTTTCCAGTTCTTTGGCTGTGTGTGCTTTGAGCAGATGGTTTAAGGTGGCTGTGACCTGCTCTAAGTCAAACTGTCTGTGAAGCTGCGCCAATTTTTCTCCTTCGGGGGTGGGATGGAGATGTATGGTTTTGTCATTGCCGGGGAGCTTTCTTTTTTCCACATATCCTTTGCTGCAAAGCCGGTTCACATTTTTACTGGCGGCGCCTAATGTCCGGTTCCACATTCTGGCTATATCCGTGATGCATATTCCGGGAGTATCTGCAATCATGGCGAGGGTATGCATTTCAACCATATTTAAAATACTGCCCGTCCCATAGTCATGGGGAGTGTTGTAATCATCGCTGGCGTACATGACGAAGCGGTAGACATCCTCCATCATGGTGACATAACGTTCTGTTTCCATTCATCATTCTCCTTTACAGGCTCTTGCAAAAGCATTGAACAGATTCTGCTGCCTTTCGTTTTTTTTGCTCATATGCTCGGGATGCCACTGGATGCCGATACAAAAGGGGTGGGAGGAAAGCTCAAGCCCCTCCGTAAATCCGTCTTCGCTGACTGCGGAAACGGTAAGCTCCGGGCCGGGGATATTTACTGCCTGATGGTGCAGGCTGTTGACAACGGCGGATTCCTCCCGGAAGATTTCCCGCAGTCTGGTATCGGGAGGAAAGCTGACCTTATGGCAGCCTCTGTTTTTGGAGGGAAAGTCGGCATGTTTGTATGTCTGCAAATCCCTGATATCCTGATGGAGCGAACCGCCAAAAAATACGTTTAAAAGCTGAACGCCCCGGCAGATGCAGAATATGGGTTTTCCTGACGGGAGAAAGGCTTCCAGCATTCTCCATTCCGCGGTGTCCCGAAGCTCATTGGGCTTGCCGCATTTTTCGGAAGGCTCCTGTCCATACAGCTTTGGATTGATATCCGCCCCGCCGGGAAGCAGCAGGCCGCTGCATTCCAGCATTTCGGAAACAGCTCTTTTTGTATCCTCAAGCGCAATCCAGCGCACATCCGCCCCGGCTCTTTGAAGGCTCTGGACATATTTGCTTTTCATATATCTGCGGAAAAGGTCGTTTCCCATCTGGGGAATGGCAATCACAGGATTCATTGTAAATACCTCCGACATGTAAAAATACTTTACCATATCAACAATAGTAGCAAAAATACTTTACCACGTCAACAATAATGTTTGACGTACTTTCCCATGTATGCTATTCTGAAATTCAAAGGAGATACTTTTATGGAAAAGAATAAAAATACAAACGAAAAGAAAAAACTGGGCGTGGCGGAGCTGGCATGCTACGGTATCGGAAACTGTATTGGTTCCGGGATTTTTGTATCCATGGGCAGCGGCATTGCCTTTACAGGCCATTCCATTACGCTGGCTCTTGTGGCGGCAAACCTTGTGGTGCTGTTTGCCTACGCTTACAAAACGCTGATGGCGGGAATGTTTGTGCTGCCCGGCGGCGCTTATTCCCAGGCCGCATTACTGCAGCCTCCGCTTCTGGTGGGCGTTACGGCGCTTTCGACGATTTTTACCGGACTGGCATTTGCCATGTACGCCGTTTCCATTGTGGAATACGCTTCCACAGTGTTCCCGGGAATTGCGGATTATGGCCAGCTGATTGCCTTTGCCATCATCACGCTGTTCTTCCTGACCACCTTGCTGGGAGGAAAGTTTATGGGGAAATTCAACCTGATTATGGTTGCGGTTCTGATAGTTTCCCTGCTGGTTTACATTGCTACGGGACTGCCCCGGGTGGACTACGCTACAGTGGTGCCCCATGAGGGCTATTTTACTGACGGCGCGGTGGGATTTATTATGGCGATTGCCATGATGGCCTTTGCCTGTCAGGGAGCGACCATGCCGGTTGCCATGACTGCGGATACCCGGGACGCCAAACGGAGCCTTCCCAAGGCGATACTGATTGCTTCCGGCGTGATTACCGTGGTATACTGCCTGATTGCCATTGTTTCCGCTGGGGTTCTGCCTATAGAGGAGGTGGCAGGAAAAAATCTGGGTGTGGTTGCCAGAGAGATTTTTCCCTATCCGGTTTTTGTGATTTTCATTCTGGGCGGCGCATGCTTTGCCATCGCAACCTCCCTGTACGGAGCGGTTGCCAGCGTACAGCATCCCCTGCTTGCAACCATTGAAGACGGCTGGCTTCCTTCTGTCCTCGGTACAAAGACGAAAAAAGGCTATCCCTGGGTGATGATGCTGATTTTATATGTGATTGCCGTGGTTCCCATCTGGATTGACATGGGGCTGAACGAGCTGATTTCCCTGATGATGATTCCAACCATGATTATCAATCTGTTTAATAATGTTTTGATGTTCCGGCTGATAAAGAAGTATCCGAACGCATGGGAAAACGGCTTTTTCCGTATGCCCCGGTGGGCTTTTGACGTTACAATCATACTGGCGGTTCTGTGTGATTTGCTGATAAGCGTGGCGCTTTTGACCACACTGAAACCGGGAGACCAGTACTTTATTCTGGTGATGGTGGCGGTACTCTTTGCGTACAGCTATTATCGTTTAAAGGCCGGCAAGGTCAATTTACAGGATATCGAGCGTATCCGCAGAGAAGCGGAAGCGGCGGCAAGGGCCAGCGGGGAGAAGCAGTAACCCTGCGGGGAATGGGGCAGTACGGTAGATGGCCTGCTGCCGGTGACAGTAAGGAGGAGGGAAGATGAATTATATTGATTTTCACTGTGATACACTGATGAAAGCGTGGATGGGCAGAAAGAAGACCCTTTCCGCTCCCGGAGGGATGGTATCTCTGGCGGGATTAAAAGAGGGCGGGTGCAAGGCGCAGTTTTTTGCCATTTTTATGCCCCCTGTGAACTTAAAGAAGATAGCGGGCCTTTTTTTGCCGAAGGACGAAGCCTATATAGAAAAGAACCTGCAGATTTTCCGCAATACGGTTATGCGCTATCCCGATGCGTTTGCGGCGGCCAGTAGCATGAAAGATATCGACGCCAACCGGGCGGCGGGAAAGATATCCGGCATCCTTACACTGGAGGACGGACGTGCGGTGGACGGGAAAATGGAAAATCTGGAGCGTTTCTACGGCATGGGAATCCGGCTCATCAGCCTTACATGGAATCATGCAAACTGCTTTGGTTTTCCCAATTCTTCCGACAGCTCAGTGATGGAAAAGGGGCTGACGGACTTTGGCAGGGAGGCTGTTGTCCGCATGAACGAGCTGGGCATGATTGTGGACGTGTCCCATCTGTCCGATGGCGGTTTCCGGGATGTGGCGGCTCTTTGTAAAAAGCCCTTTGTGGCGTCCCACTCCAACTGCCGGAGCATAAATCCCCATCCCCGGAGCATGACGGACGAAATGATTCGGACACTGGCGGATAAGGGCGGCGTCATGGGAGTTAATTTCGGGCCGGAATTTCTTACAGGCGACGTGAAGGCGAAGGAAAGCCGCACGGAGGCGATTGTGGCGCAGCTCCGCCATATGATGAATGTTGGCGGCGAGGACTGCCCGGCCATCGGCACGGATTTTGACGGCGTTGGCGGCAGGCTTGAAATCGGAAGCCCGGGTCAGATGCCGCGATTGTTTGAGGCCCTTGAGGAAAGCGGCTTTACGGCGGGGCAGATTGAGAAAATCCCCTGCCGCAACGCGGAGAGGGTGATTGCGGAGGTTTTGTAAAAAATGAAGGTTATAAAAACATTCACAATTGATGGAAAAGAAGCAAAGATGCTTTTGGAAGATGATAATAAAACGGTACAAGTAATTTTTGATAACAAAGTGATATCTGTAGCGGAGAAAGACACATGGACGAATATCAAAGATGAAGAATGGGCACAGGATGGTATGTTAAAGATAGAAGTGGAAAGCTATATAAAGAAGGAAAGGGCAAAAAATAAATTAGAACATATAGCGAAAGAGGTTTTTTAGGCCGAGGAGAAAATAATGATTTATTTTTTGATGCATGAAAACGAAAAGCTGGCGTTGTTTGAATATGAGAATCAGGGCATTACGGCGGTGGTAATCAATAAAAATTCAACAGACAGACTGCCTTTTCTTGAAATATCCTCAAAAACAGTTGAGAATAAGACTGCCGAATGGATAATGAACAGAGGGATTCCCGTAACAAGGCAGAATATACAGACGGATTTAACAAGGATGAATTCCGGAAGCACTATCGACTATATGCTTGATAATTTAGGACTGTCGCTTTCAGACCATTACTGGATATGCCCGAAGGACAGCGATTATAAATGGGAAAATATTAACTTATATGAAAATGACTTCATGTCAAAGTTTTCCCTTGACTTAAGAGACGATATAAAAAGCATAGCAGGAAAAACAAACTTCATACCGAGCGCATCCTTAAAGGGAGACCTTAAGAAAAAATGGATTATAGACGCCTTTGGCACAAGAAGACTTGTAAAAGGCAACTACAATAATACATGCAGACAAAGCTTAAGTGAAGTCCTTGCGGCAGAAATACATAAAAGACAAAATAAATTTGAATATACCCCATATGAATTAATTGAGATATCATCGGACGGACAACTGATTACCGGATGCATCTGCCCGAATTTTACGGACATAGGTACGGAGTTTATACCGGCAATCGATATTGTAAAGAGTATCAGAAAATCCAATGAAAGCAATTATTATGAGACCTATATACAGTATTGCGGAGAGCACGGCATAGATAAGGATTACCTCAGGGCATTTATGGAATATCAGATACTGACGGACTTTATAATCACTAACACCGACAGACATTTGAACAATTTCGGCGTAATAAGGGACAGTAAAACGTACCGGTTCATCAAACCGGCGCCAATCTTTGACAGCGGTAACAGTATGTTTTATAATACGAATCTTATAAAAGCCGATTCCGGCCTGCTCGATATTAAAGTGACCTCGTTTAAAAAATATGAGAAAGAGCTTTTAAAATATGTGACGGACCCAAAGCTGGTGGACCTCAGTTTACTTCCCTCAGACGCAGAGGTTTACGACCTGTTTATGAAAGATACGGCAGGCAATGATGAAACAGTCACAAAACTGGTAAGGGCTTATCGAACTAAGATTGCATTTTTACATGACCTGCAATGCGGGAGGAAGATTTATTCTTATGATTATTTGAGAAAAATGCAAAACAAGTAAAAGCGCATTTTTTTGTTTTTCTCTATTGACTTCCGGCATTAACAGGTATATATTTAGAACGAACGTTATAGAACGATTGTTTTAGAAAGGAAAGGAAGTGCAAAGCATGCCGCCGAAAGCAAGATTTACGAAAGAACAGGTCGTCGAAGCCGCGCTTAATATCATCCGGGAGGAAAGCGCGGAAAGCCTTACCGCAAGAGCCCTGGGAAAGAAGCTGGGGAGCTCGGCCTGTCCCATATTTACCGTTTATGAGAGTATGGAGGAGGTAAAACGGGATACGGTGAAAGCGGCCAGAGCGCTTTACAGGGAATATGTGAAAAAGGGACTTTCCGAAAAGGTGGCTTTTAAGGGAGTTGGAACGCAGTATATTCTCTTTGCCATGAACGAGCCGAAGCTGTTTCAGCTTCTTTTCATGACAGAGCAGGACGCCGTTCCCGGTATCGGAAGCGTACTGCCGCTGATAGACGAGAGCTACGAAAGTATTCTTTTATCTATTACCTCCGGCTATGGGGTTAAGGGCGCAGCCGCGGAAAAGCTGTACCGGCATTTGTGGATTTATACGCACGGGATAGCGGCCTTGTGCGCCACAAAGATGTGCAGTTTTTCGGGAGAGGAAATCAGTGAGATGATGACAGAGGTGTTTGTCAGTCTGCTTAATAAGGTGAAGGGGGAACAGGACAGTGATTGAGGCAAAAGGAATTACAAAGTTTTACGGAAACGGAGAAAGCCGGTTTCAGGTGCTTAAAAATATCAGTCTGAAAATCGAGGACGGGGATTTCGCCGTAATTTTGGGCGCTTCCGGTTCAGGAAAATCAACCCTGCTGAATGTGCTTTCAGGTCTGGAAACGCCGGAGGGCGGCGGAGTGATTTATGACAAAACGGATATCACGGGCCTTTCCGACAGTATGCTGACAAGGTTTCGCAGGGAAAATATCGGATTTATTTTCCAGCAGTACTATCTGCTGCCTGATATGGATGTTGCCCGGAATGTGAAAATGGGGGCGGATTTGGCGTCGAATAAGGAATATAAGGAAATTATCGAGGCAGTAGGGCTTGGGGAAAAGCAGCATAAATATCCCGCCGAGCTTTCGGGAGGCGAGCAGCAGAGAGTATCTGTTGCAAGAGCTCTGGCCAAAAGGCCGAAGGTGCTGTTTCTCGACGAGCCCACAGGCGCGCTGGACGAGCAGACAGGACGGCAGGTGCTTGATTATATTTGCAGGCTGCACGAAGAATATGGATTTACCATTGTCATGGTCACCCATAATCAGAATATTGCAGAGATGGCGGACACGGTTATCAGGATGAACAGCGGGAAAATTTCCGATATTTATACAAACAAAGTACAGAAAAGCGCGTATGAAATCGGCTGGTAATATTGTAAAAAGATTTTTCACAGCCGTTTTTTCCGGCGAGGGGATTGTAACAGTGGCCGGATAACTCCGGCTGTGGATTGCGACTGCATGCGGTGCGACAGCGCCCGGATTTGCATGCGAGGGGGAATGGAGGATTGCTATGGTAATAGGAATAAAGGATGCGGCAAAGCTTACGGGAGTTTCAATTATTGCTTTCTGCGCCGTGCTTGTGTGCACAATGTTTCTGAACTTCAATATGGATATTGCGGGAATCAAGGAGGAAATCACAATGCCGCAGGCGCTGGCATTTTATGAGGCTCAGGTTTCGTCCGCAAAGGTGGTCAGTATGGTCAGTGGGGGATGCCTGCTCGCCACATCAGTGGTTATGCTGCTTTTTTATATCAGGCATTACATAGACATCCACAGGAAGGAGCTGGGGATATTAAAGGCCCTGGGCTACTCCAATCTGCAGATTGCCAGGAACTTTGGGGTGTTTGGAGTCAGTATCTTGATTGGAACAGCATTGGGGTTCGGAGGAGCGTTCCTTTTGATGCCTCTGTTTTATGAAATTCAGAATGAGGATAAAATTCTGCCGGAAATTCTGATACATTTTCATCCGGTACTGCTTGCAGGGATGGTGATTATACCGACGGCTGCTTTTGCGGCTCTTGCAGTAGCTTATGCCGGCTGTCAGCTCAGAAAACCGGCGCTGGCTCTTTTGAGGGACAGCTTTCAGTATTCCGGGAAAGCAAAAAGGCGCGGAAAGGAAAGAGATTCCGACAGGGAATTTACGGCGGACCTTAAGAAAAACACATTAAAAAGCAAGAAAACTCTCGTGTTTTTTATCGTGTTTGCCTCTTTCTGTTTTTCATCAATGACACAAATGTCATTTAGCATGAAGGAACTGTCGAGCGTCATGATGGGCGCAATGATGCTGCTGATTGGACTGGTACTGGCCTGCACGACGCTGTTTCTTGCCATAACAACGGTAATCAGGGGAAATACAAAAACCATTGCGATGATGCGTGTGTTTGGTTATTCCCAGGAGGAATGCTGCAAAGCGGTGCTTGGCGGGTATCGGCCGCTGGCCTATGTGGGCTTTGCCATCGGAACGGGATACCAGTACGGACTGCTTCGGATGATGGTGGATATTGTGTTCAGGGATATTCCCGGCGTTCCGGCATATGAGTTTGATGTTTCGATGATGCTGATTTCTCTGGCGGCTTTCCTTGCGATATATGAACTGATAATGCGCATTTATTCAGAAAAGATAAGAAAAATATCTGTGAAGGAAATCATGCTTGAGTAATCGCCTCGATTTTAAATACAACGGGGCGGATGCCGTCTGTGCAGCAGGCAATGGTCTGTCCGTCCCTTTTATTCCACGGATAATAGGTGGAGCCGGAAGCGATTGCGCTTACATTATGGTAAATATCAATCCACGCCCATGGACAGAAGCTTTCCGGCATTTGGGCTCCGCCCTCAAATATAAAAGTATCTCCAACTTCCAGCAGGGAGCAGGCTCCGGCGTCTTTTCCGTCCGATAAAAATTCGTCTGCAAAATCAGGGTAGAATTCTTTTCTTATTACAGTAATTTTTACTTTTCTCATAATGAATTTCCTTATATTTGGCTGCCAGGTCTTGTATCCCGGTGAAATCCATTATACTATTATTGTGGTGAAGTGGAAAGAGTAAAATACAGGCGTATAAAGGAGCGGCAGGAGAATAGAGCATATGAGCAGAAATGGCGCATGGGATAAAAGAACGTGTCGGGGCAGGAGGCGGATTTTATATCCGGCCGGGATTGTGCTGCTGCTGATTCTGGCAGCGGGGATTTTCCTTGCGCTGCGTGTTCGGGGAAGTGTTGCGGTGCATGCGAAGAAGGAAATAATGCCGCAGGAGGTTGTTTATTTCAGACAGGACGACGAAAGATGGGCGGACGAGAGGCTGGGGGATTCCCGTTATACCATGAAAAGCTCGGGATGCCTTGTATGCTGCATTACCTCGGCGGTTGTCATGGGCGGGGAAGGGGAAGAAACGCCTTTTACAATCAATGAGTGGTTTTCACGGCAGGGAGTGTATGATTCCGAGGGAAATATTCTGTGGGATAATCTGCGGAAGCCGGGCAGGTATGAGGTGGAGGTTTTTGACAGGGCTGATGAAAGGCTGCTGATGGAATGCCTGACAGAAGGAAGATTCCCGATTGTCAGAGTGCGGGTAAACGGAGTGGGGAACTTCCACTATGTACTGATTACAGGCGCGCGGGATGGAGAGTTTTACTGCATGGACCCGCAAAAAGACGGTGAAAGGTCTCTGGCGGAATACGGGAACCGGATTTATGCGGCGAGGGTTGTGCGGCCAGTAAAAGACAGCGCCAGCCGCCGAGTGTTCCTCCGGAATAATCAAAGTGTGAACCGAGACACCGGCGATACGGAAAACCGCACTCCTTTCGGAACTGACGCCGCTATAAATGCATTATAGCGCGGGGAAACATGTAAGGCAAGAGATTCACGGAAATTGGAATTTATTTTGTAAATGCAGATAAACAGGAGCACCTGTAAGTAAAAGTGGGGGAGATTATGACAAATACAGCAAAAAAAGGTTTCAATGCAAATCAACTGAAAATCATTGCAATGATATCCATGACAACGGACCATCTGGTCTCGGTGATATACCCGGATTATCCCACGGAATGGTGGATAATTCTGCTGCATATACTGGGACGGCTGGCGGCGCCGACTTTCTGGTTTTTTCTGGTGGAAGGCTATTGCCATACCCATGATAGAAAGAAGTATGCTCTCCGCCTGTTTCTCTTTTCAATCGTCGGGCATTTTACATATAATTTTGCATTCGGGATTCCTTTTATCCCGTTTCAGACTTCGGTGTTTAACCAGACCAGCGTGATGTGGCCGCTATTCTGGGGCCTGATTGCTCTCATGGTAAATGACAGCGGAAGCCTGAAACAGTGGCAGAAAACCTTTATCATCGCAGCCATTTGCGCGATAACTTTCTGCTCTGACTGGAGCTGTATTGCAGTACTCGCCATTTTGATGATTTATGATAACAGAGGCAGCTTTAAAAAACAGATGGCGGGAATGATGTTCTGCGTGGCAATGTATGCGGCGGTTTATGCAATATTTATCAACCCCGTTTATGGAATTATCCAGATGTTTGTAGCGCTTACGATTCCGCTTCTTGCAAGATATAACGGTGAGCGCGGGAGCTGGAAGGGAATGAAGTGGTTCTTTTACCTTTACTATCCGGCGCATCTGATTGTATGCGGGATTATTCGTTTGGCGCTTCACGGAAATACGGGGGTGATGATTGGAGGGTAAGAGAGCGGGAAAGACGCATTCACGTAAAATAATGTGATGTTATGAAATTATTCATGCATTTTGATGTAAAAATAGACGAAATAATTATTGAAAATTACACGAATGTGTGCCATACTGAAAATAGAAACGAATGATTTGTGGGGTGATTTTTGAGAGAGGTATAGCTATGTATCGAAAAATTACAGGCTTTCTGGAGGCATGGAAAAGGGATAAGCACCGGAAACCTCTGATTATGCAGGGGGCAAGACAGGTCGGGAAAACCTATTCTATCCTGGAATTCGGGCGTACGTGTTATGAAAATGTTGCCTATTTTAATTTTGAGACGAATCCCGGACTGAATAAAACCTTTGAGGAAAATATCAGTCCTGATTATCTCCTGCCCATATTATCGCGCATTGCCGGACAAACGATAGTAAAAGAAAAGACATTGATAGTATTTGACGAGGTGCAGCTTTGCGAGAGGGCTCTTACTTCATTGAAATATTTTTGTGAGGAAGCTCCGCAGTATCATATTATTGTGGCGGGAAGCCTGCTTGGCGTGGCGGCAGGCAGGACAAAATTTTCCTTTCCGGTTGGAAAGGTTGACATGAGGACTTTGTATCCGATGGATATGGAGGAATTTATGCTTGCTATGGGTGAGAGCGCTTTGGTGACGCAGATTAAAAAGTGCTTTGTGCAGGACGCGCCGCTTCCCTCCGCCTTGCATAATGCGGCAATGGAGCTGTACCGGAAATATCTTGTAGTTGGCGGAATGCCGGAATGCGTGATGCAGTTTGTAAATACTAAGGACTATGTTCTCATCCGCCATATGCAGGATACCATTCTTGCAAGCTATTTAAACGATATGAGCAAGTATAATAATCTGAATGAAATAAAGAAGACCAGACTTGCTTATGACAATATTACCGTTCAACTCTCGAAAAAGAATACCAGATTCCAGTATAAGCTGATAAAAAAAGGGGGACGGGCGTCCGAATTTGAAAATGCAATCGAATGGCTTTGTCTGTCAGGAATAGTATCTCTGGTTTACAAAGTGGAGCAAATAGGTAAGCCTCTTGAAAACTATCGGGATATTGATGCGTTTAAAATCTATGTATCTGACTTGGGGCTTCTTTGTGCCAAAAAGGATATCCTGGCAGCTGATATTCTCTATATGGTTGAAGAATTAAGTGATTTTAAGGGCGGCATGACGGAAAACTATGTAAATGTGCAGCTTACGATTAACGGATATCGCACTTATTACTGGGAATCCGCAAGGGGCGCTGAAATCGATTTTGTTATTCAGCGGGACGGAAAGCTGATACCGGTTGAAGTGAAGGCGGCGGACAATGTGAAAGCCAAGAGCTTAAAGGTATATATGAACACTTACAAACCGGATTATGCAATCAAGCTTTCCGCAAAAAATTTCGGATTTGAAAATGGAATAAAAACGGTACCCCTGTATGCCGCATTTTGTATTTAAATCTCCCGAATCACCCGGCAGGGATTGCCCACAGCTACGGATAACGCCGGAATATCTCTTGTGACGACGCTTCCTGCGCCGATAACCGAGCCGTCGCCGATGGTCACTCCCGGAAGCACAATCACGCCGCCTCCCAGCCAGCAGCCGTTTCCGATGGTAATGGGCAGCGCATAGGTGCGGCAGAAATATTCTCCCGTTTCGGGCTTCCAGTCCGGGGTGAGCCTTTCTGCCAGCTCCACGGGATGGGCGGCCGTATAGAGCTGTACGTTTGACGCAATCAGTACGTTGTTTCCGATTGTGATTTTGTTGCAGTCAACAAAGGTGCAGTTCATATTGACGGACACGTTGTCTCCCAGATAGATATTTCTGCCATAGTCGCAGATGAAAGGAAGCCCCACGGACACGTTGGAGCCGATGCTTCCGAATAACTGCTGTAAGATGCTTCTCTTTTCCTCTTTCTGCTCATAGGCAAGTTCGTGGTAGTCTTTCAAAAGCTTCCGGGCATTCCTTTTAAATTCCAGGAAAATTTCGTCGTGGCAGTCATAGTATTGTCCGGCCATGCATTTCTCTAATTCGGTCATAATCTTCCTCCAGGATAATAACTGATTTAATTATACATGGATTCCGTACTCTTTACAATCGGCTGTGCACCGTTATGATAATTTCTTGCAATATTTACCGGTTCTGATAAAATGAGATTTAAAGAGCAGGAGTAATTTCTGTAAGCAACGCGCCAGGTGACTGCCGGCAGGCATTTGGCGACTGCTGCGGGGCTGTTGACCTGGCAGAGATAGAAACGAGGGCTGTTATGGGACTGTTTTTAAATAGCAATGCGCCATATGAGGGATATAGAGAAATACTCAGAGATACTTACTTTGTGGACAAATCTTATTTTTTAAATGAGCTGATACCCTATTTTGAGAAAAGAAACCGTTACTGCTGTATTACAAGGCCGCGCCGTTTCGGGAAAACAGTGATGGCAAATATGGTGAGGGCTTTCTTCGGAAAAACAGACCGGAAGGACGGTATATTTGACGCTCTGGAAATATCAAAAACGCAAGACTACAGAATGCATCTGAACCGGCACGACGTTATTTATATTGATTTCAGCAAAACGCCTAAAAACTGTAAAAGCTATGAGCAGTATATTGCCCGGATTCAGGACGGCATTGTGAAGGATTTGTCGGAGGCTTACGCTGATTTTCATTTGAGCGGGGACGAATCGGTATGGGATGCGCTGCAGATTATTTATGAAAAAACAGAAAACAAGTTTTTATTTGTGATGGATGAGTGGGACGCGGTTTTTCATATGCCGTTTGTTACGGCGGAAGAACAGAGGGAATATCTTTTGTTTTTGAAAAATATGTTGAAAGACCAGCCGTATGTGGAGTTCGCCTACATGACAGGTATTCTGCCTATTGCGAAGTACTCAGGGGGTTCCGAGCTGAATATGTTTGTGGAGTATGACATGGTTACATCGGAGAAGTTCAGCGAATATTTCGGCTTTTCGGATGATGAGGTGGACAGGATTTATAAAATTTATCAGAAGGAAACGACAGGACCTAAGTTCAGCCGGGATGAGCTTCGTATCTGGTATGACGGTTATTACACAGCGAAAGGCATCCGTCTTTACAATCCCCGTTCCGTGGTTTTGGCGTTGACCGATAACCAGCTTCGCAATTACTGGACCAGCTCGGGACCTTATGATGAACTGTTTTATTATATCAGAAATAATGTGAAGGACGTGAGAGATGATTTGGCGTTAATGGTGTCCGGGGAGAGGGTTGCCGCAAAAACAGGAGAGTTTTCGGCAATTTCCATGGAGATAAATTCCCGGGAGCAGATATATTCGGCAATGGTTGTTTACGGTCTTCTTACCTCTGAAAAGGGCGAAGTCATGATTCCCAACAGAGAGCTGATGGACAGGTTTAATGAATTACTGCTTTCGAAAGAGTCACTGGGATATGTGTACAGTCTGGCAAGAAAATCCGAACAGATGCTTCAGGCAACGCTTTCGGGCAATACGAAAGTGATGGAAGAGATTCTGGAGTTCGCGCATAACACGGAAGCGCCGATTTTATCTTATAATAATGAGACGGAGCTGTCGGCGACGGTAAATTTATGTTATCTTTCTGCGCGGAATAATTACCGGGTGGAGCGGGAGGATAAGGCCGGAAAGGGCTTTGTAGACTTTATTTTTTATCCCGAACGGAAAAATGAGGACTGTATTATTCTTGAGCTGAAAGTGGACAGTACGCCGGAAAAAGCGATTGCCCAGATAAAGGAAAAAAATTATGCCCTTTGTTTTAAAGGGAAGTTGGGGGAAAGCCCTGAGTATACCGGCAGGATATTGGCGGTTGGAATCAGCTACAGCAAAGCTTCGAAAGCGCATAGCTGTAAAATAGAAGTGTTAAATAATTTTTAAGAAAGGAAAAACGGCGAAATGGTAAAGCACATTATTCTATGGAAACTCAAAGAAACTCTTACAGGGGAGGAAAAGGAGCGGGTGAAAGCCGGTATTAAGGAAGGGCTGGAGGGCTTAAAGGGAAAAATCCCGGGTCTTCTGGATATTAAGGTGCAGGCAAACGGACTCTCATCTTCCAATGCGGACGTGATGCTGGATTCTTCCTTTGAAAGCGAGGAAGCGCTGAAAGGCTACAGCGTTCATCCGGCCCATGTGGAGGTGGCGGACACGAAGGTAAGGCCCTACACGGAAATAAGGCTTTGTCTTGACTTTTGCGAATAATGCGCCGGGGTTTTGGCTGGTCAGGAGAATTAAATTCCGCTAATGACAATTGAAAGCCCTTGCCATATATATCAGAGCGATATATAATATATCAAACTGATATATATGGAGGGCTTTGCTATGACAAGACAAAGGGTAAGAAAACTGACGCTCATAATTTCTCTTTTGCTGTTCCCGGTTACGCTTTACTATTTCAGTCCCGCATTAATTATCAATGCGGGGCTTAGCGGAATCGTTAACGGGAGCTTTATTGTATTTGCAGCTTTGTTCCTGCTGTCCATTCCCTTCGGGAGGCTTTTTTGCGCGTATCTGTGTCCGGCGGGAGGTCTGCAGGAATGTGCGTTTCCGGTGAACGAAAGGGTTCCTGTTCAGGGATGGCGGAACAGGATAAAATATGTCGTCTGGGTCGTTTGGCTGGCGGCGGTGTTATTTTGCTATTTGCAAAAAGGGCGGATTCTGGAGGTTGATTTTTTCTTTGAAACGGAAAAGAGGATTTCCGTTTCGTCCGTCCAGAGCTATCTCATTTATTACGGGATTGTATGCCTGATTCTGGCGCCGGCGATTCTTTCGGGAAAGAGGGCTTTCTGCCATTATTTTTGCTGGATGGCGCCGTTTATGGCGGCAGGCATAAAGCTTCGCCGCCTGCTTCGTCTTCCGGGGCTGTGTGTGCGGGAAAAGGAAAAGGCGGAATGTATTTCCTGCGGGAAATGCCGGAGGGCCTGTCCGATGGGAATTGATGTGGAAAGTGAGATAAAGGACGGTAGCATTCAAAGCCTGGAATGTATTTTGTGCGGCGCCTGTATTGACAGTTGTCCGGCGAGGGCGTTAGGGTATGGGGTAAGACCTGTGAAAAGCAGGCGGAATTTTGATAAGGGGCATGGCAATGGCGGCGGAAAAAAAACTTGACTGTGTGATTTTAGGTCTGCTCAGCCACGAGGAGCTGACGGGGTATGAAATTAAAAAGAGAATGGACACGGCCCTGAAATACTTCTGGGGAGCGAGCTACGGAAGCATTTATCCCACGCTGAGCGATTTGGTCGGACGGGGGCTTGCCGATAAGCGGGAGGAGAGGGAAAATAACAGGAACAAGCTGATATATACCATCACGGACGCGGGAAGGGACTATCTGAAAGCATGGCTGAAAGCGCCTGCTGAGCGCGACGAGCTCCGCTATGAAACGCTTTTGAAGCTGTTTTTTGGAAACGAGTCCGGGGAAGAACAGGCGATAGTGCATATTGAGGCTTTCCGGGAAAAGACGGAAACAGAGCTGGCATATCTGCTGAAAGCTCAACAGGCATTGAAAGCCTGTCTTGACGAGGATGAAACCCATAAATACTATCTGCTTACCGTGGAGTTTGGAATAAAAACCTGCCGCGCTTATCTGGAATGGTGCGGGGAGGCGAAAAAGACCTTTGAAAATCAGGAGAAAAAACAATGATACTCAACACCGGCAGCAGAACCGACATCCCGGCGTATTACAGCGACTGGTTTTTTAACCGGATAAAGGAAGGCTATGTACTGGTGCGCAATCCCTACAATCCGGTGCGGGTAACGAAATATCTGCTGAGCCCGGAGGTGGTGGACGTTATGGTGTTCTGCACCAAAAATCCCCTTCCCATGCTGGACAGGCTTTCAGAGCTTTCGGCTTTTGACACTTTCTGGTTTGTGACGATTACGCCGTACGGAAAGGACATTGAACCGTTTGTCCCGGATAAAGAGGAAATTCTGGAGGCGTTTGGCAGGCTGTCAGAACTGGTGGGGCCGGAGCGCATAAGCTGGCGCTATGACCCGGTTTTTCTTACGGAAAAATATTCCGCAGATTTTCATATCAGGCAGTTTGAGAAGATGGCCGGCCGGCTTAAGGGGCATACCCGCCAGTGCGTGGTAAGCTTCATTGATTTATACGAAAAGACCAGAAGAAATTTTCCGGGAGCGCGCAGCGTTTCTTTCAGCGAGCAGGCATATCTGACTGACGCCTTTGCCGGGATTGCCGCCGGAAGCGGCTTACAGATTCATCTGTGCTGTGAAAGCGAAAGGTTAATCGCCGCCTGCCGGGAGCAGACGGCGAAAAATGTGGATGTAGCAGGCTGTATGTCAAAAGAGGTGCTGGAGGCGGCAATCGGCTGCAGGCTGGATGTGCCGAAGAAGAAAGGGGCAAGGAGCGAGTGTAACTGTCTGTTGGGAGCGGACATCGGCGCCTACAACACCTGCGCTCACGGCTGTCTGTACTGCTACGCCAATTATGACAGGCAGTCGGTGCTTGAAAACAGGAAAAACCACGACCCGGCCTCCCCTCTGCTCACCGGTAATCTCCGGGCAGAGGATATTGTAAAGGAGGCGGAGCAGACCTCTTGGAAAAACGGTCAGATGAGTATTTTTGATATTGTGTAGGGAGCTTACTTGAGCAGCAGCTCATAACGGAAATTCCCTATGGCTCTTTTAAAGAGAAGGGCGGCAAGCAGAGCGCACAGTACGCCGAGTCCGAACAAAATCCATCCGTTCACCAGCAGGATTCCGGTAAACTGTCCGGCAACCAGAAGCAGAACCGGAAGCAGGAGAAAAACGGCTCCCTGCTGCGCGTCCTCCATGCTTTGGGCTCTGGCCGAGGTGCGGACAATCAGGATAATGGCAATCAGCGAGACCGCCGGGGAAACCAGCAGCATAATCAGCAGCCATTTGGCGTCCGGGAAAAGAAAAGTTCTTTCCAAAAAGTAAATTTCCGTTTCCAGTACGGTCAGCATGACCAGAAAAGAGGAAAAGGATACGAACATGCTCAGCAGAAAGGATGCCAGTACCTTGGAACGGAATATCTGTTTCAGGGAAAGCGGGCAGTAAAGCAGCGTTTCCAGCGTGCGTTTTTCCCGCTCGCCCACAAAGGAGCTGGCTGCCATGACGGTGGCTGCCATAATCGGGATGATTAAAAAGAATACCGGCAGAACGTAGTTCAGCAGCAGTCCGAGAAAGGCCAGATTGCCGGCCAGGGTCTGCTCCGCCACGGGCAGCATTTCCAGTATTTTTGCAAATTCCCGGTTCTCCTCCGGCGCAAAGCGAATGGTTAATATAAAAACGGTGGGCATAAAGACCGTCAGTACGATGGGAACCACCAGCAGCACAAAGAACATGCGTCTGTTGCTGATAATGCTCTGTAAATCTTTTTTGATAATTGCAATCATTTCCTGTTTCATTTTTTCCCTTTCTTTTTTTGTTTTTTCAGTCAGCGGGCCGGGCGGCATGTCTGCCCTGCAATACAAATTTTGTCTGATACCTTCATCGACTGCCAGCAGGCGTCTGCCGGGCGCCGCTGCCTGCGGCAGTAAGTGCAAAGTAGATATCCTCAAGGGAAGGCAGAGAGGACGAAACATGATAAATATTTCCTCCGGCTTCCACAATCCGCCGCACAAGCGCCGGAATTTCTTCCTGCGACGAAACCGCAAGCTCATATTCCTGATTTCCTGTCTGCGTAAGGGGCAGTCCGCCGGGAACATTTGCGGCTCGCAGCCTTACTTTGGTTTCGGAACAAAGCCGGGAACGCAGCGCCTCCAGAGTTCCGTCGGCAAGGAGCTTTCCGCTGGAAAGCAGGCCGTAGCGGGTACAGATTTCCTGCGCGTAGCGGAGCTGGTGGGTGCAGAGGAAAACAGTGATTCCCTTTTCCCCTGCCAGAGAGCGAATCATTGCGTGAACACTCCGGGCGCTTTCCGGGTCAAGCCCTGAGGTGGGCTCGTCAAGGAATAAAATCTTCGGTTCATGAATCAAAGCCCTTGCCAGTGAAAGGCGCTGTCTCATACCGGTGGAATAGGCGGAGAGCTTTTTGTCTGCGGCATCCGACAGCTCCAGCTGTTCCAGCAGCCGGATTCCCCGTTTTTTGCTTTCCTCTGTTCCAAGGCCGAAAACCGAGCCGTAAAATACCAGATTTTGAATCCCCGTCAGATTATCGTACATCTGGGCGTGTTCTGTGACCACGCCGGACATGGCGTGGGCTTTCTCCGGCGCTTTAGCCGGATTGACGCCAAACAGCGCACAGCTCCCTTCCGTGGGAGTCAGCATACCGCTAAGCAGCTTGACGGCAGTGGTTTTTCCGGCGCCATTGGGCCCCAGGAATCCAAAAACCTCTCCCTGATTCAGGGTGATGGAGACACAGTCCAGGGCCTTTTTGCCGCCCTCGTATATTTTTGATAAATTGTTGATTTCAATTGCATTCATATAGTTCTCCTTGACACATTTACAGTCTTAAGATTTGAGGAGGCGAACGAGCCTTTCAAAGCGCGGCTCCCCTTTCAGCGATTCAAAAGCGGCGTTGTTAAAAACGGCTTCTCCCATGCTTTTGCGGATAACCGCTTCGCTCCGCGGCAGAGAGTCGCCCAGAGGCAGGCAGCGTTCCAGCCATTCGTCCAGAAGGCTGAAATAGGAATCCCCATGAAGCGTAAGGGGGTTTTTATCCGACAATACCAGCTCCGTATAATCCTCAAGAAGCTCCAGCGCACGGGCTTTCTCATTCAGGGCGCAAAATCCCTGAGCCGCGGAAAGCGTGAGGGACAAAAACATTCCGGGATGCAGGTTTTTCAAATCAAATACTTCCGCAATACCCGTCAGCCGGCGGCAGGTTTCCTCATACATAGAAGGAGCGTCCGCGCAGCATGTCATATAGGAGGACAAAAGATTTAAAAGCGCAAGAAGGGAGCTGTAAATCCCGGCCTGTAGAATCCGTTTTGCCTCCGTGACATTTCCGGTCATCTGAAAAGCGGAAGCAAGTAAAGGCTCGGGATTCATGCGGACACCCTCCAAAGGTTCTAAAAGCGCAAAGACCTCCTCCGGCAGTCCAAGCTGCAGCAGGCAAAGAGCCTCCATACAGACTGCCTGCGCGTCAAGCTCCGTATCCCCGCTGATTTCACGTACCCGGCAAAAGAGCTGTATTGCCTCTTTAAGAACGGCTTTTCTCCTTTCCGGCGATTCCGAAAGCATACAGTGGTTTACAAATAGAGAGCCGATTTGGAACAAAAGGGGAGCGCAGGAAAAATATTTCCCGGCAATATCCTGACAGTCCTTCATTACCTCCTCAAAGGGCTTTTCCGCAAAATCCCGGGTCAGCTTCCGGTACAGCTTTCGGATATCCTCCCTGTCCATCTGTGGCTCATACCCCATCAGCTCGTCGATGCTGATATCAAAAAAGGCTGCCAGCCTCGGAAGGAGAGTGATGTCAGGGTAGGTTGCGGCTGTTTCCCATTTTGAGACAGAGGCTTTCGATACCCCGATATATTCCGCCAGTTCATCCTGCGTGATTCCTTTTTTATGGCGGTTCTGCATTAAAATACGTCCGATATTGATTTCTTTCATTTTCCTCACCTCATGCTTATTATGGGAGAAAGAGCGGAAAAATACAATGGACGGGAACGAAACTTTAGTTAAAAAAGTTTCCTGACGGGAAACTTCCCGGACTTTTAAGGGAAACGAATTTTCTCGCCATGACAGGTAAAATCGTGCTATAATTGAGAAGCAAAGAAAGGAAACGAGGTAAAACACAATGAAAATAAAATATCTGGGCACAGCGGCTTTTGAGGGGGTTCCGTCTCTTTTTTGCACATGCAATGTCTGTCAGGAGGCAAAGGAAAAGAAAGGACGTTATATCCGTTCCCGCTCTCAGGCCATTATCAACGACGAGCTTTTGATGGACTTTCCGGCGGACACGGTGTGGCATTCTATTCAGTATGAGATGGACTGGACGAAGATTGGCCACTGTCTGATTACCCACAGCCACAGCGACCATCTTTATCCTTCGGATGTGGAGATGGCAGGAGCCGGTTTTACAGGAAAGCACCGTCCGCTGCATTTTTATGCGGCAAAGGACGGATATGAAAAGCTGCGGTGTATGACGGACGACCCTGAAATGGGCGACGCGTCGGATGTTACCCTTGTGGAGCCGGGAAAGAAATTTCTGGCGGGCGACGGCGGGCGGTACGAGGTTCTTCCTTTATGGGCAAACCATAATGCGGAAACCTCTCCGGTGATTTATTCCATTTTTCATGAGGGAAAACGAATCCTTTATGCCCATGACACCGGTATTTTTCCCGAGAATACATGGGAGGCCCTTGCCGGTCAGGGGCGCTATGATTTGATTTCCCTTGACTGCACCGGCGGGCCAAGTGGCAGGCACAGGATGAGCGGGGAAGACGCGGGAATTATTCTCTCCTGTCCGGGCGACTATATGGAGTGGCGCGACGGCCATATGAGCCTTTGGACAAACAGGGAGGTCATCGAGCGCATGCGCAGGGAGAATATGATTGACGGAAAAACCGTAATCGTCGCCAACCATTTTTCCCACAACTGCGGACAAGGGTATGAGGGAATCCGTCTGGAGGCGGAAAAATACGGCATTCTTGCGGCCTATGACGGGATGGAAGTGGAGATATAAACTGATTAAAAAAGGCGCTGTATCATAGCACAAAAAAATACAGCGCGGAAAAGAGGAGAGATGAAAAAGATGAAGAATTCCTTTCAAAGACGGCTGCAAAGGCACCATGACGAGCTGCGCTGGCTTTATATGGAGCTGTATGATAACGATTCCATGTTCGCGGAGCTGTGCGAACATCTGAAAAGCTTTTCCGATGAGAGGGATAAGGCGTTAAAGCTTTTGGATGACAAACGGGAAGCGGCAGCGGACTGGTATAAGCAGAACGATATGCTTGGCATGATGTTTTACATCGACAATTTTGCCGGCAACATGAAGGGCGTGGAGGGAAAGCTGGATTACCTGGAAAAGTGTAACGTGAATTATATTCATCTCATGCCTTTTCTTGACACTGTCCCGGAACGCTCCGACGGCGGATATGCGGTGGCGGATTTCAGGAAGGTGCAGGAAAAGCTGGGAACTATGGAGGATTTGGAAAGCCTCACGGCCGCCTGCCATGAGAAGGGGATTAACGTCTGCATGGATTTTGTGATGAACCATACCTCCCAGGACCATGAGTGGGCAAAAAAGGCCCGTCAGGGGGACGGGGAATATATGAGCCGTTATTTTTTCTTTGCGGACAATGAAATCCCGTCAAAATATGAGGCCACGGTGCCCCAGGTATTTCCCACCACGGCGCCGGGTAATTTTACATGGCTTCCCGACGCGGGACATTTTGTAATGACCAGCTTTTACCCCTATCAGTGGGATTTGAATTATAAAAACCCCAGAGTTTTTAATGAAATGATGTACAATTTCCTGTATCTTGCAAATAAGGGAATTGATATTATCCGCATCGACGCGGTTCCCTACATATGGAAGGAGCTGGGAACCCAATGCCGGAACCTGCCTCAGGTACATACCATAGTGCGCATGATGCGCATGATTGGCGAGATTGTCTGCCCCGGCGTCCTGCTCCTTGGCGAGGTGGTGATGGAGCCGGAAAAGGTGGTTCCCTATTTCGGCACGGTGGAAAAGCCCGAGTGCCATATGCTTTACAATGTAACCACCATGGCCACCACATGGCACACGGTAGCCACAAGGGATGTGAAGCTCCTTAAAAAGCAGCTGGATATTGTAAATGCCCTGCCGAAGGATTACCTGTTCTTAAATTACCTGCGCTGCCACGACGATATCGGATGGGGGCTTGATTATGGGACATTGTGGCTGGATGGAATGGGAGAGCGTTCCCACAAGCAGTATTTAAACGATTATTTCCAGGGCTATGCCGGGGACAGCAACAGCCGGGGCGAGCTTTACAATGCGGACCCTGTTACCGGTGACGCCAGATTCTGCGGCACAACAGCCTCCATGTGCGGCGTGGAAAAAGCGGTTTCGGAGCAGGATGCGCTTGCAGAGGAGAAGGCTGTCCGGCTTGATGTGATGCTCCATGCCTACATGTTCATGCTTTCCGGCATTCCGGTGCTTTACAGCGGAGATGAAATCGGACAGCTCAACGATTACAGCTATAAGGACGACCCCAATAAGGCGGCGGATTCCCGTTACATCCACCGGGGGGCAATGGACTGGAAAAAGGCCGGAAGGATTTCTGACAGTGACACAGTGGAAGGGAAAATTTTCGGCAGGCTCGGAAGGCTTGAGCAAATCAGGAAAGCGGAAAAGGCGTTTGTGGCGGGGGCGGATGCCTGGACGATTGAAACCTGGGATGCTTCCCTTTTATGCATCGGAAGATATTTTGAAGGCGATAAAATTATCGGTATCTTTAATTTCAGCGAATTTGACAAGACGGCATGGATTAAGGAAGAGGACGGCGTGTATGAGGATTTGATTTCTGGCGCGGAGATGAAGGCTGTGGACGTAAGTATACCGGCTTACGGATTTTATTATCTGAAAAGAAAATCAATTTCCTAATATTATATTAAATTTGTATTTAAGATTTGCCCTCTGTATTGCGTTTTTATGACGGATATTGTATGATAAACAGACATAAAAGAGAAAAAAGTGCGGAAAACAGCGCTTTAATACAGACAGGTTTCAAAAGATGCCGCTGACAGCAGCGTTGACGGCAGAGCAAAGAGTAACAGGGTAATGGAGGTACAAAAATGAGGAAAAACAAGTTGGCGAAAGGATGGATAACAGCCTGCCTCATCGCAGGCGTGGCGCTTGCACCGTTTTCAGGCGTCCGGGTACTGGCGGCGGAGGTGATTGCGACGGTATCGGGAACGGTGCGTTCCGGCACAACCGCCGAGCTTTTGCTCCTTTCCACAAAGGAAGGAAATATGGAAATCAAGATAGACAGCGGAACCGACGCCAGCGCCTGCAAGGTGCTGCTTCCGGGAGAGTCCATCAGCGTTTCCGTCTCCCACGGCTCCGACGAATATCTTCACGCCGTGAAGATTACCGCCGGTGAAAAGAAGCCCGTAGCGGCGGTGGATTCTTCCAACGCCTCGACAGTGACCGGTACGATTACGAAAAAGGGACAGGGCGACGTCCTGTTTGTAAAGACGCCTCAGGGCGATATGGAAATCAAGCTGGACGCTTCCACGAACATGAGCGGCTGCTCCGTCATTGTGGCGGACAAGACCTATACCATTGTGTGCGCCCGGGGCTCCGACGCCTACATGCATGCCATCAGTATTTCGGACGGCATAAGCGCAGGAGCGCAAGGCACGGTGAACCTGTCTCTTACTCCGGCTCCGGCGGGAGCGGTTACCGCACAGACCACGGCGGTAACAGGCACGGTATCCGGCAAGACAAGAGAGGACAGGCTTTTTCTGGACACCAGAGGAGGCGAGATGGAAATTGTAATCGACGCCAACACGGATTCCAGATACGGCATGGTAATTATGCCGGACAGAAATATTAACGTAGCGGTGTATAACGGCGGCGACGGCTACATGCATGCCGCAAGCATCGTGGCGCCCAAGGAAGCCGTATTTCCGGTAAACGTTGACACATCTTCCACCTCGACAGTGACGGGGACCGTGGGAGAGAAGTCAACGGAAAATATTCTGTATCTGGATACAAAGCAGGGGCAGATGGAACTGAAACTGGACAAGTTGGGCAGCGTTGCCGGCTGTAAGATTTTTGTCAGCGGCAAGAAGCTCAGCGTAAGCTGTGCAAGAGGAGATGACGCCTACATGCATGCGGTGAGTATTACGGCGGTGTAGAAAAGCCGGGATTTCATGAAAGCGCCTGCAATGACTGAGATGAAAATTGGTTTGTATGAAAACGGAAACAGCGGTGAACCGGGGAGGTTCACCGCTGTTTGTTAGATGCGCCCGGCGGCGCATGTTTCAAATCTCAATCTTACTCACCCTAAGCAGCACAACCGCCAAAAGCGCGGACAGCATATCCGCCACCGGCTGTGCGGTGATAACGCCCGTATAGCCCAGCGTCAGGGACAGGACAAACAAAGCGGCGGCAAAGACAATTCCCTGCCGGCTCAGGGACATTATCAGGGTGGGGAGGGATTTTCCCGCGCTCATAAACAGGGTGCTGCACACGAGGAAGATTCCCACAAAGGGGAGCCCTAAAAGCATCCGGCGCAAGATAAGCGTACCCGCCTCCACGATTACGGCGTCATCCATAAACAGACGAATCATAGAGGGCGCAAATATCATGAGAAGGGCTCCGCCTGCAAGGGCGATTATCATCTGTACCAGCAAGTCAAATTTCAGAATCTCCCGCAGCCGGGCTTTGTTTCCGGCACCGTAATTGTATCCGATAAGCGCCTGCGCCCCGAAGGCAAAGGCAATCATAATCATTGCCACCAGCATATTTACCTTGCTGGCAATGCCCATGGCGGCCACCTTGTCGGCGCCGTAGGAAGCCAGGCTACGGTTTAACAGGGCGGTTCCAAAGCTGTTCATCAGGTTGTTAAGGCTGGAGGGCAGGCCGATGGCAAACACAGCGCCGATAACGGCAAGGTCAACCTTCGCCATCTTAAAGTCAACGGACAGCTTCCGGCTCTTTTTCCTGATGCAGACGACAAACAGGATATCGGTAACGATATTGCCCAGCACAGTGGCGATTGCGGCCCCTCCGGCGCCCATTCCAAGTCCGAAAATAAACACGGGGTCCAGAATCATATTGACAACGCTGCCCACAATACTTCCAATCATGGCGATATTGGCAAGGCCCTCTGTGCGGAGCTGGTTGGCGGGAATCAGGGTCAGGATGATAAAAGGCGCGCCCAGCGCAATCCAGGTATAGTATTCGCCGGCATAGGAAAAGACCTCGCCCTCCGCGCCCAGCATATGAAGAATGGGGGTTTTAAAAACCAGCATAATCACAGTGATAAAGATACCGGTTGCAATGGCGCTGTAAAAAGTAAAGCTGCTGACCCGCTTTCCCTCCTCATCCTTTTTCTGGCCGAACAGACGGCTCATTACACTACTGCCGCCAAGGCCGAACAGGTCGCCAAGAGAGACCATCAGCAAAAAGACGGGGGCGCAGATGGACACGCCTGCCACGAGATTGGCGTTTCCGGTGCGGCCGATAAAGTAGATATCCACCATATTATAAATCATACTGACAATCTTTGACATGACCACCGGCAGAGCCAGCGTCAAAAAAGCTTTGGGGACGGGAGTGGTTTCAAATAAAGCGTTTCTGTTTTCCTTTTCCATGAATCTTTACCGGGGCGGGTTACGCCTCCCTTTTATCCTTTCATTTCTGTTTTGTGTTTTTACAGAGAGGATTTTAGCAAAAAGTCTTGGCTTTTTATGTGACATATGTCACAATAAATGCAGGAATATTGTCAGCGGACAGATGCGGGCAGATAAAAAGCTGTAACCCCGCCGCAGACAACGGAGCATCAAGTCTGGAACGCTTCGGGTGACGTCCGGAAGAGACGCCCAAAAGGGCGGGAGATTTGCCCTGTGACAGGTCGTGAGACGGGAGGGAATGATGGAAAAGATTTATGATAAAACAGTGGTAATAAAGTATCTTGAAAAACTGCAACTGGCAGGGCTGTTTGAGACGGAGAAGCTTGACTTTTTTATAGTAAAATATCAGCGGGGGGAATTCCTGTCGCAGCCGGAGCAGCCCATAAAATATTTTCAGTTTATGGTAAAGGGCAGCGCGTCCTTATATTATCTGGATGAAAACGGTTCGAGGAGAGACGTTACGTTGATGGACGGAGAAGGACTGCTTGGAGATATGGAATTTGTGATCGGAGGCATGCCCGTTTTCTACACCGAGGCGCTGACGCCGGTTACGGTTCTGGCTTTGCCTATGGAAAAAAACAGAAAGAGGCTGGAACAGGACTGCAGATTTCTCATGTATCTTCTGAAACAGGCGTCTGTCATAAAAATGTTTTCGGCAAGATACGCGGTGGTTTTTCCGCGTCTGGAGGAGAAGCTGATTTATTATCTGGAAAATGACTGTCCCCGACGGACACTGACCGGAATGGAAACCTCTGCCGCAAGACTTCAATGCAGCCGCCGCCAGCTTCAGCGGGTGGTCAGAAAGCTGGAGGAACAGGGAAAGCTGGTGAAGCTGGGAAGGGGACGCTACCGGCTGAATAGTTAAAGTTCTATAGGAATTACACAGGAATGCTTGCATGATGATTTTTTTCCGGCTAATATAGTAAGTAACAAAAGCAAGCTGTTTGCAAAAAGCTTCCCCGGAACAATACGGAGAAAATCAGGGGAGACAAAGGGAAAGCAGGCGGCGGAAAATCGGAGGGACAAAGATGGGCATTATTGAAAAAATGAGGCTGGACGGAAAGAAAGGCTTCGTGACGGGTGGCGCCAGAGGTATCGGCAAAAGTACTGCCACAGCCTTTGCGGAGGCCGGAGCGGATGTGGCGATTATCGACGTGGATTTTGCGGAGGCGGAAAAGACGGCTGCGGATATCGCCGGGGAAACGGGCAGAAAGGTAATCGCCATAAAGACGGACTGCACAGACCCAAAGCAGGTGGACGATATGATTTTGCAGGTCACAAAGGAGCTGGGAGGACTGGATTTCTGCCATAACAACGCGGGCATCTGCATCAACGTGCCGGCGGAGGAGATGACCTTTGAACAGTGGAATAAGGTGATTAACGTCAATTTGAACGGTATTTTTCTTACCGATATTGCGGCGGGAAAATATATGCTTGCCCACGGAGGCGGTTCCATCATCAATACCGCTTCCATGTCCGCCCATATCGTGAATGTACCGCAGCCACAGTGCGCCTACAATGCGTCCAAGGCGGCGGTGATTCAGCTCACGAAATCCCTTGCAATCGAGTGGGCGAAGCGGGGCGTCCGTGTGAACAGCTTAAGTCCGGGGTACATCGGAACGGAGCTTACCTTAAATTCCCCCACGCTGATTCCTCTGATTGAAAAATGGAACGAGATGGCTCCCCTTGGAAGAATGGGGAAGCCGGAGGAGCTTGCGGCAATCTGCGTTTACCTGGCGGGGGATGCCAGCAGCTTTACCACAGGAGCGGACTTCGTCATCGACGGAGCGTTTACATGCTTTTAAAGGAAAAGTGTCTTTTCAATACTAACATCAACAAACAGGAGAGAACAGGATTATGAACAGCTACGAACTTGATTTAAACAGATACGCAGCTCTCGCCAGAGCGGCGGCAGCGGAAGGGTGCGTCCTTCTGGAAAATAAAAATAACGCGCTGCCCCTTAAAAAAGGAGAAAAAATTGCGGTGTACGGCCGTGCGGCTTTTAATTATTATAAGAGCGGACTTGGAAGCGGCGGTCTGGTAAATACCAGATATGTTGTGGGGATTCTGGACGCCCTGAAAGCATGTGAGGATATCACGCTGGACGAGGCGCTGTCCGGCATTTATGAGGAATGGCTGAAGGAAAATCCCTATGACGAGGGGAAAGGCTGGGGGCAGGTTCCCTGGGCGCAGAAGGAAATGCCGGTGACGGAGGAGATGCTAAAGACCGCGGAAAGGACGGACGCCGCCCTTGTAATTATCGGGCGTACAGCAGGAGAGGACCAGGACAACCACGACGAGCCCGGAAGCTACCGCCTTGCAAAAGAGGAGGAGGATTTGATTGCCGGGGTGTGCGGCGCCTTTGAAAGAGTCATTGTGGTACTTAATGTGGGAAATATCATTGACATGAGCTGGGTGAAAAAGTATCAGCCCCAGGCGGTTCTGTACGCATGGCAGGGCGGTCAGGAGGGCGGAAACGGAGTCCTCGACGTGCTCACCGGTGCGGTAAATCCCTGCGGAAAGCTGACCGACACCATTGCGGAGGAAATTTCCGATTATCCCTCGGATAAGAATTTCGGCGACCTTGAGAAGAATTATTATCAGGAGGATATTTACGTAGGCTACCGCTATTTTGAGACCTTTGCCAGGGAGAAGGTGCTGTATCCTTTCGGCTACGGACTTTCCTATACCACCTTCGGGACGGAAAGCAGAATCGAGGAAAAGGGAGAGTTTGTAAAGGTTACGGCGGTCGTTACCAATACAGGGGCCGCGGCAGGAAAAGAAGTGGTGCAGGTTTATGTTAAGGCTCCCCAGAGAAAGCTTGGGAATCCCGCCCGAAAGCTGGCAGGCTTTGCAAAGACCGGCGTCCTTGCGCCGGGAGAAAAGGAGACGGTTACCATCGAAGTGCCGAAGTATGATTTCGCATCCTATGACGACAGCGGCGTAACGGGACACAAAGCCTGCTATGTTCTGGAGGAAGGCACATACGCTTTTTATGTGGGAAGCGATGTGAGAAGCGCGGCTTTCGCCGGAAGCTACGAGCAGGCGTTTACGGTGCTGGAAGAACTGCAGGAGGCCTGTGCCCCCACGGAAAGCTTTGAGAGAATGAAAGCACAGGAGCAGGCGGACGGGAGCTTTAAGGCGGTAATGGAAAAGGTTCCGGTTCGGACAGTGAATCCCAGAGAGCGGCTGATAGCAAACCGTCCGGCGGAAATCCCCTATACCGGAGACAAAGGCTGGCAGCTTGTGGATGTTCTGGACGGAAAGGCTTCCATGGACGATTTCGTGGCGCAGATGAGCGATGGGGAGCTGATAACCATTTTCCGGGGAGAAGGCATGTGCAGCCCCCGCGTGACGCCGGGCATTGCGGCGGCTTTTGGCGGCGTGAGCGACGGACTTTTGAAACTGGGGATTCCGGCGGCAGGCTGCTCCGACGGCCCTTCCGGTATCCGAATGGACTGCGGAACAAAGGCATTTTCCATGCCCAACGGAACAGCCCTCGGGTGTACCTTTAACCTTTCCCTTGTGAGAGAGCTTTACGAGATGGCGGGGCAGGAGCTTCGGCTGAATAAGATAGATTCCCTTTTGGGGCCGGGAATGAACATTCACAGACATCCCCTGAACGGGCGAAATTTTGAATATATTTCCGAGGACCCTTACCTCACCGGAAAGATAAGCGCGGCCCAGCTTCTTGGTATGGATAAGTTCGGAATCGCCGGTACGGTGAAGCATTTCTGCGCCAATAATCAGGAGGCTGCAAGAAGGAAAACAGACGCGGAGATTTCCGAGCGGGCGCTGCGGGAAATCTACCTGAAAGGCTATGAGATTGCAGTAAAAGAAGGAAAGGCCCGCTCCGTCATGACAACCTATTCTTCCGTAAACGGCCTGTGGACTGCCGGAAGCTACGACTTGAATACCACCATTCTGAGAAAGGAATGGGGCTTTGACGGAATTGTCATGACCGACTGGTGGGCGGACGCCAACTATGAAGGAAAGCCCTTCGACCATCAGGCAAAGGCTCCCATGCTGGCGGCCCAGAACGACCTTTACATGGTGACTTCAAGACCCGCGGACAACCCGGAAAACGATGACCTGCAGCAAAAGCTGGAAGAAGGCTATATCACCAGAGGCGAGCTCCAGCGCGGGGCGAAAAATATCCTTGGCTTCATTTTAAAGAGCCCGGCAATTTTACATAAGGCGGGTAGGATTGCACCGGAAGAACTTGAGGTAATGAATGCAAAGGGCGACAATGACGTTGCGCCTTCGGATTTGGTTTACTACAAGACGGACGGGGCGGACGAGATTGTGATTGACGGCGCGCTGCTTAGTCCCAAAGCGGGAGAAAGCGATGTGCTTGGAATCCAGGTTGAAAAATTCGGAAGCTACAGCATCACCTTCACCATGAAAAGCGACCTCGGGGTTTTGGCGCAGCTTCCGGTATCCCTCTATTATGACAACGCCCTGAAAGCCCAGATTTCCATTCAGGGAACGGAAGGGAAGGTGATTGAGGAGAAAAGAGACCTTGGCGTTATCTTCGGGCCTAACCACTTTATCAAGCTGTACTATGGGGCGAACGGGATTGAGATTCTGAAAGCGGTGATTCGGCTGGAGGAGGAGACGGCGAATCCGTTTGGGTAAATAGCAGAAATGAAATGTAACGGAGGAGAATCACAGTGGCAAAATCAAATGATACCTCGCTTCAGGAAATTTTGAGAGGCATAAGCAATGGCACAACATGTCTGCCCGACTTTCAGCGCGGTTGGGTTTGGGATGATGAGCGTATTCGCGGCTTGATTGCGAGCATAACCAGTTCATATCCAGTGGGAGCGGTAATGTTCTTAGAGTATGGCGGTGACGGCATTCGTTTCAAATCACGCACTTTTACCAGCGTACCAGACGTCGGCAGAAAGCCTGAAATGTTTGTGTTGGACGGGCAACAGCGGCTGACGAGCATCTACTGCTCCATGTATAGCAAGGAACCCGTACCGACGCAGACAATAAAGAAAGAGGACATTCGGAGATATTATTACCTTGATATAGAAAAGTGCCTTAACCCCGACACAGACCGGGTGGATGCAGTGATTTCCGTACCTGCGGACAAAAAAATCAAGAAGGACTTTGGACGCGATATCGTGACTGACTTAAGCACCCGCCAAGGCGAGTTCTCAAATCATATGTTTCCGTTGAACATTGTGTTTGATTCAATTGCCTTAGACGAATGGAAAGACGACTACAGGGACTTTCACAACGACCCGGATATAAGCAGACGTCTGCGAAAGTTTACGGCGGAGGTTTTGAACCCGATTATTCTCTATACCCTGCCGGTTATTCAGCTTGATAAAAGTACGCCCAAAGAGGCTGTCTGTCAGGTGTTCGAGAACGTCAATAAGGGTGGTGTTGCTTTGACTGTATTTGAACTGGTCACAGCAACTTTCGCTGCGGATGATTTTGTCCTGCGTGACGATTGGGATATGCGGGCAAACAAGATGCGGCTCGCTGAAGGAACATTTGAGCTGCTTACAGTTGTGGCGGCTACTGATTTTCTTGCTTCTATGACGCTTCTGGCACAAATAAAAGGAAACAGAACGTTGGCAGTAAAGCGTAAAGATGTTCTTTCGCTTGCGTTATCGGATTACAAGACTTATGCAGACGCGCTTACTGACGGCTATATTAAGGCGGCTCGTTTTCTCGTGCAGCAGAGTATTCTTGCTCCGCGCGACCTGCCGTATACGACACAGTTTATCCCGCTCGCAGTACTGATGACCGTTCTGGGAAGCAAAGCTGACGATGGCATTGTAAAAGCAAAACTCGCCGCCTGGTATTGGTGCGGCGTCTTTGGCGAGATGTATGGTTCGGCGAACGAGACACGCTATGTCAATGATGTGTCGGGCGTGTTGGAGTGGATAAATGGCGGCAAAGAACCGGATACCGTGAGCCGGGCATTTTTTCAGCCCACCAGATTGCTTTCACTCCAAACCCGTAATGGCGCGGCCTATAAAGGTGTTATGGCTCTTATTCTTGGCGAAGGTGCAAGAGACTTTATTAGCGGAGATAAGATGGATTTCACGAACTTCGTCGCTGATTATGTAGATATCCACCATATTTTTCCGCAGAAATACTGCGAGAAACAAGGTTATGATAAGCGCAAATGGAACTGTATTGTGAACAAGACGCCAATAGCATACCGCACAAACAGGAAAATTGGCGGTGCTGCTCCGAGCAAGTACCTGAAAGCCATTGAGGGTACAAACGTATCGGCAGCAGCTCTGGATGTTAATGTCGCATCACATGGAATAGATGTGGCGTCGCTGCGCAAAGATGACTTTAACACATTCTTTGCTTTACGGGCAAAAACACTTCTTGGTCTTATCGCTAAGGCGATGGGGAAACAAATAAACAATCTGGACAGTACGGATGTCGTAGAGGCGTTCGGTATGTCATTAGAATAAAGGAGACATTATATAGATTTACAATTTTTTACTCAAGAAGTATTGAATGATATATGAACGGAGCAGCAGGAGGTGTTATTGTGGCGGAGGGCCAAAATGTTGAATGGAAAGAATCCTGGCGGGACGAATATCTTAAATGGATATGCGGTTTTGCAAACGCACAAGGTGGAAGGATTTACATTGGCACAAATGATGCTGGTACAGTAATCGGCGTACAAGATAGCAAAAAACTGATGGAGGATATTCCTAACAAAGTACGAGATGTCCTTGGTATTATTGTAGATGTGAATTTGCTGACAGAAGATGGGAAAGACTATATCGAAATTTGCGTGAATCCGAACAGTTATCCTGTTAATTATAAGGGAGAATATCACTATCGAAGCGGCAGCACGAAACAACAGCTAAAAGGGCAGGCGCTTAATCAATTTTTGCTACAAAAGACTGGAATTACATGGGACAGTGTGCCGGTTTCGGGTGTAACGGTGCAGGATTTGAGAAATGATAGCTTTGATATTTTTCGGGAACAGGCAATATTCAGTAAACGAATGGACCGCAAAGATGTTGACGCCACAAACGAGCAACTGCTTGACAGCCTTAATTTACTTGAAAGTGGTCAACTGAAAAGGGCTGCTATTTTACTTTTTCATCATAATCCGGAAAAGTGGATACCAGGAGCCTATGTTAAGATTGGATATTTCGAATCTGATTCTGAATTGCGGTATCAGGATGAAATTCATGGTTCTCTAATATCGCAGGCAGACCGGGTGGTTGACCTTATTTTTACAAAATATTTGAAAGCAGATATTTCTTACAGGGGAGTAACGAGGGTAGAAACCTATCCTTTCCCCAGGGACGCAATAAGAGAAGCGGTTTTTAATGCTATTGCACACAAATTTTATGGAGCATTGATTCCTGTACAAATTAGTGTGTATGCAGACAGGCTTTATATTGCGAATGATTGCATTTTTCCGGAGGATTGGACACTCGACGATTTGATGGGGAAGCATCGGTCAAGACCATATAATCCGTTGATTGCCAATACGTTTTTCAGGGCCGGTTTTATTGAGGCATGGGGACGTGGAATTGAAAAAATCAAAGACAGCTGCAAGGAAGCCGGAAATCCTATGCCGGAGTATACGATTAAGCGTGAGGACATTATGGTTATGTTCAAGACCTTGGTTAGTCACACTGACCAAGGTACTAACCAAGCTGCTGACCAAACTAACCAAGTTGCTGATAATTCCGTGGCGGCTCGTATTTTGAAAGTGATTGAGACGGAACCTATGTTGTCTCAGAAAAAAATTGCCGATATTATTGGAGAAAAATATAGTACAGTAAAGTATTATATGGAGTCTATGAAAAAATCCGGTATAATTAAAAGAGAAGGTTCCAGCCAAAAAGGAAAATGGATTATCTTGTAATCAAAGTTCACATAGTGTAATAATAATTTCGCTCTGCTGATACAGCCAGTCCGTAAATTCTTTCGGGCTGGCTGTGGACATTCTGGCAGGAACCGAGTGCTTCACGTGCATTAACGAAGTGACTCTGACAATGTATATCAAATCGGCCTCGGAAACAGGTAATTCATATTTTTATTCCAACTTCACCCCCAAAGAGTTATAATGAAAAAAAGCCATTTGGAGGCAATACCAATGAAAAAACATACCCCGGGTTTTAGCTCCATCACCTGGCGAATCGTTCTGGTGCTGGTTTTAATTATTTTACCCTTTAACATTATTTCCATTATTGCCACGGTATTTTCCCTGCAGAATGCAAGAGCGCAGATGGTGACAAGCGTGGACAATCTTCTGGAGCTTTCCATGCAGCAGCTTTCGGGCAGGATGAATTCCATGAATGATTTTTTTTACAATCTGGGCAGCGTCTACCCGGACTTTAAGCTGTACAGGGAGCAGGGGGAGAGAACGGCAGATTTGGCTATGGCGGAAAGCAATCTGGCCTCTTATTTTAATACGACCGTGCAGAATGACGCCTTTGCGGACGTCCTGTTCTGGCAAAGCGGCGAGTACGGGCGGACTTATATCGGAATGAGCAGTCTGGAAAATGAAAAGTGCGGGCGGATTTTTGACTGTAAGGAAACCCTGAAAGCATGGCTGGAACGGAAGAAAAGGATAAATACAGCACCTGGGGGATTGCAGAGGTGGAGGGAATGACCTGGCTTTTAAAGGTTTACCGGAGCAATGACTTCTACTATGGAAGCTTTATTTCGCTGGACGAGCTGGAGCATCAGCTGAAAAAGGCATGTTCCTATGCCGGACTGGAGATTCGTTTCTCGGAGCTTCATCCACAGACGGGTAAGGAGCCGGAGACGGCGAGGGAAAGGGGACGGCTTTTTGTGGAGAAGGAAAGCCGGACGGGTAATTTCAGAATCCAGGCAAGCCTGCCGTCGAGCGAGGGGTATACCAATTTGACGCCGCTTCAGATACTTTGTATCGGTTTTGTATTTTTGTATATACTCCTAATTCCTATCCTGATATATCTCATACATAAAATGGTATTAAATCCGCTGAAAAACATCAGCAGGGCAATGGAGCATCTTCGGGGCGGCGAGCAGGACTACCGTATGGAAATGCAATCCGGGGATGCAGAGGAATTTACGGCGATAGGGGAAGCCTTTAACAGTATGGCCGACCGGATTAAGGAGCTGCGCATTGCCAACTATGAAAAGGAGCTGGAGAGACAGCGCATCGAGCTTAAAAATCTGCAGTTGCAGATACGGCCGCATTTTCTGATGAATATGTTTAACCTGCTTTACAGCTTTGCCCAGATTGAAAATTATCAGGACATTCAGAAGCTGGCGCTGTATCTGTCGGAGTATTTCCGGTACATTTTCCAGAGCGGAAAGGAGCTGCAGCCTTTTTCGCAGGAAATCAGCCTGATTCAAAAGTATCTTGAAATTGCGGAAATGCGTTATCCGGGGTGCGTGGAAGCGGTTTACGAGGTTGACCCGGAGTCCCTTGAAACTTTTGTGCCGCCGCTTTTGATTCACAATTTTGTGGAAAATATTTTTAAGCATATCGTGGGCTATGGAAAGAAGATTCATCTGAGAGTCGAAGCCTATACGGACGGGGAGGAAACAACCTTTATGATTGTGGACGACGGCCCCGGAATGCCGGAGGAGATGGCGGACGATATCAATCAGGGGATTTTCCGGCGGAAGGAAGACGAGCGGGTGCATGTGGGGATTGAGAATTCCTACAGAAGGATGAAATATTTTTACGGGGAAAAGGGGAGCCTCACCGTGGTTTCACAGCCGGGGGAGGGAACCTGCTTTACCATAGTGATTCCTGTTAAGCAGCCGTGCACAGAGACGGGAACATTTGAAAAACAGCCGGTATAAAACAGCAAAGAAACGGTCTGTGTAAAACAGCAAAGGAACGGAGAAAAGGATGAATTTACTGATAGTGGACGATGAAATGATTGCAGTAAAAGGGATGCTGGACGGCGTTGACTGGAAAGGCTGCGGGATTGACGGCAATATCTGGACGGCATACAGCGCGGAATGGGCGCTTAAAATTTTAAATGTGCAGCAGGTGGATTTGCTGCTCTGCGATATTGAAATGCCGGGAGCCAGCGGCTTAGAGCTTCTTCGCGCCATCAGGGAGATTGACAGGGAGCTTCCCTGCATATTTCTGACCTGTCATGCCAGCTTTGAATATGCGCAGGAGGCGATTTCCCTTCAGTGTACCGACTATATTTTGAAGCCTGCGCCCTACGAGGTGATTGCCGAAAAGGTGAAAAAAGCCTGCGACGATATTTTAAGGAAGCGGAAGGATAAGGTGCAGGAAAAATATTTTGCCGATGCGGGAGAAGAACAGCCGTTGCAGCCAAGGAGTAGCAAAAATCCAAAGGAGCTGGTGGTTCTCATTGAGCAGTATATCGAAAAGCATCTGCGGGAGAGCAGCCTTTTAGTGACGGATATTGCGGAGGCTTTGTATTTAAACAAGGATTATCTGAACCGGGTGTTCAAGAAGGAAAAAGGGGTTTCCATCAGCCAGTATCTGATTTCGGAACGCATGAAGCTGGCCGCTGTCCTTCTGGAGGAGAAGGACAGCAATGTAAATCTTGTGGCGGAGAAGGTGGGATATAATAATTATCCTTATTTTGCTTCGTCCTTTAAAAGATTTTACGGATGTACGCCGTCGCAGTATCAGAAGGAGCATGGGTGAATAATGGTTATATTACATGATACTCCCTGACAGCGTTGTCAAGTAGTTTTCCTAATATGGCGATATAATCTCCCTCCATTTTTTTTACTTTTTCAATTGTAAGGGGAGAGACATAAAGGGTAATAGGCTCTCCTTGATAAGGTTTCGCCTTTCTCGCTGCAGTAAATGCCCGCTCCATATCGTCAGTCAGTTCAGGAGAATCTTCATCATAAACAACCGGGAGTTTTTTTGCTGCCGCAAGTATTTCTTTTTCTTCAGAGGTTAATGTTGCATTTTTATCCAGTTTATATGTTACCATAATATGCATTCCTTTCTCTTGCAGTTGCAAGACGCGCAGAAATCAATCTGATTATTGGATGCCTTTCCGTATAAACAACAAACAGTACTTCATCAGCCAGACCGATTGTAATGTAACGGTCTTCATCCCATTCAAATTCAAGTGTCATATTATTAATCCCTTCATAGTGAAAAAAGTATAACATAGTTAAATAGATAAATCAATTTTACCCGCACAAAAGTCGTAAATCTGAAAATCCAGGTCGTAAATCTGAAAATGACAAAGTCGTAAATTTGAAATCATCAGTCGTTTTGGATAATTGTGCAAAGGGGCAGCATTTTATAAAATATGCTTACCATCAAACAACGGATTACAAAGAACTCAAAATAGGAGGAAAAGAAATGAAAAAGAAGAAACTGAGGATTTTAGCGCTTGGTATGGCAATGGTATTATCCGTGTCGGCATTTTTAACCGGCTGCGGCGGAAAGGGAGATTCAGGCAGAAGCGGAGCCGATACGTCAGGCGGCGCAGCCGAAAACGGGAGCGGCGATACTGACAGCGGAGCAAATGATGCGTCCGGCGAAATTTATGAAGTGGTTATCCAGTTCCCCACTCTTGGAGACACGCCGAAGGATTTGCAGCTGGTGGAGGATGAGCTGAACAAGATTACCGAGCCGGAAATCGGCGTTCACGTGACATTTTATCCGGCCAGCGCTTTTGAGCTGAACAATACCACGAACATGATGGTGTCCTCCGGCGAGAAGCTGGATTTGGCAATGTGTATGTTTGAGGGCGGCGCTCAGAGTTATGTAAACAAGGGAATGTTAATCGAGCTTGACGACCTTGTAGAGCAGTACGGACAGGATATCGTGGCGGCGGAAGGCGTCGCAATGTCGGGCGGTTACTATGGCGGAACCCTTTACGCAATCCCCACAGAGGAAAAAATGGGCCGTGTAAAAGTTTTTGAGGCCCGCAAGGATTTGCTTGAGAAATACAACATTGAGTATGACGAGGAAAAACTTTATACCCTCGACGAGCTTACGGAGATTTTTAAGATTGTGAAAGAGGGAGAGGGCGACAAATTCTACTGTGTTGCCACCTGTGCAAGCGAGGCGGCTCCTTACACCAACTTTTCCACCGCGGACCTTTTAGGAGCATCCTATGCAAGCGGCGTGCTGATGAATTACGGAAAAGGAACGGATGAGGTTATCAATTATTTTGAAACGGAAGAGTATGAAAAGGTTTGTAAGGTTATGAGGGAGTGGATGCAGGCCGGATATGTTTCTTCTGACTGCAATACGGTTACGGATGCTTCCCTTACACAGTTCCAGACGGGAAATTTCTTCGGACAGTTTTCAAACGGCGAGCCTGATATGCTGATTAACCATTCATCTTCCCTGCAGGCTTATCTGGGAACGGACGTAGTGGGACTTCGCACGGCAATGCCTTCTTCCCGCACGCAGGACTACCAGGTGACACAGTGGATGATTCCCATTACCTGTGACAATCCTGAAAAGACCATGCAGTTTTTAAATATGATGTATGCAAGGGAGGACGTCGTAAACCTTCTTTACTGGGGAATTGAGGGCGTGCATTACAACCGCAAAGAGGGAACGGAGCATATGGTGGAATATCCTGAAGGCGTTGACAGAACAAATGTCACTTACTCCGCAGTACTGAACGTATGGGGCGATAAGCTGAAAGACCTCGTGATGGAACCCAGCGACGACGGTTATTACGACTTGATGAGAAATTTCAACAACAGTATCGAGGAACAATATACCTCCGACGCTCTCGGCTACTGCTTTAACAGCGAGCCTGTAAAGACAGAGTATGCGGCAGTCACCGATGTGATTAAGCAGTATGATTCCATTCTTGGCTACGGTGTGGTTGACCCGGACGAGGAGCTTGAGACCTTCCGCGCCGCTTTAAAGGCAGCAGGAATTGACAAGGTAATAGAAGAAAATCAGAAACAGTTTAACGAGTGGAAAGCCGGAAACTAAATCTTTCATATCAGGGGATTTGCGCCGATATCCGGCGCAGCCCCTGATGAAAATTATAAGAGGTTTGGCAGTCACTTAAGCAAGGCGCAGAAAAGGGGGAAACGATGAAAACAAAAAAGAAAATCCGCTGGAAAGATATTCTGCCGTATTATCTTCTGGCGCTGCCGGGAATTATTTACATGATTTGCAATAATTATATGCCCATGTTCGGTATTGTCATTGCATTTAAGAATCTGAATTTCCGAAAAGGTATCTGGGGAAGCGACTGGTGCGGCTTTGACAATTTCAAATTCCTGTTTGCATCCAGCGATGCATGGACGATTACCAGGAACACCATTTTATATAATGTAGCGTTTATCATACTGACCACAGTGCTGGCGATTGCAGTTGCCATTCTGGTTGACGAGATAAGAAGCAGGGTGGCAAGCAAGATTTACCAGAGTCTGATTCTGCTTCCTTACCTTATGAGCTGGGTTATCGTAAGCTATCTGGCGTATGCAATGCTCTCCGGGGAAACGGGCATGATTAACAACGGGATTTTAAAGCCCCTTGGACTGGAGCCTGTTTCATGGTATAACGCTCCGAAGTACTGGCCTTTTATTCTGGTTTTCGTACATCTGTGGAAGGCAATCGGATATGCCATGATTATCTACTACAGCAGTATTGTTGGAATCAGCCAGGATTACTATGAGGCCGCCACCCTTGACGGGGCTACCAAATGGCAGCAGATTAAGCGGATTACCCTTCCCCTTTTGAAGCCTACGGTAATCACTATGCTGGTTTTGCAGGTGGGACGTATCTTCTACTCCGATTTCGGCCTGTTCTATCAGATTCCAATGAACAGCGGAACTCTTTACGGGGTGACAAGAACCATTGACGTTTATGTGTACAATGCCCTGATGAAGAGCAGCGATTACGGAATGTCCAGCGCGGCCAGCGTTTATCAGTCGATAGTGGGATTTGTTATGATTATTGCAGTAAATGCGCTGATTCGTAAAACCAGCAGGGAAAACGCATTGTTTTAAGCGGGAAAACGAGGTGGATGATGAAAGAAAAGAGAATGAAAGAAAGCACCGTGTGGCAGATAGCGGCACATGTGATAATGATAGCGGGCTCTGTACTGGCTGTATTCCCGTTTGTCCTTCTGGTAATCGCATCTTTTACGGACAATCAGACGGCGCTCATGAACGGTTATTCCTTTTTCCCGGAAAAATGGAGCCTTGAGGCTTATTCCTATATTGCAAGAGAATGGATGACGGTGGGCCGGGCGTATCTTATGACCATGATTGTGACGGTAGTCGGAACGGTTTTGAGCCTTGTGATTACCAGCACCTTTGCCTTTGCGGTAAGCAACGACAGGCTGCCGGGACATAAAATTCTGATGTTTATGAGTATTTTTACCATGCTTTTCAACGGCGGCATTGTGGCAAGCTATTATGTCTACTCCAATATTTTCCATATTAAAAATACGATTTGGGCGTTAATCGTGCCCTCCCTTCTGATGAGCCCTTTCAATGTGGTTCTGGTGAAAAATTATTATCAGAACAGCATCAGCTCCAGTATTCTGGAGGCGGCTCAGATTGACGGCGCCAGCGTCTTTCAGGTTTTTCGCAAAATCGTGCTGCCCCTGTCGGTCCCCATTCTGGCAACCATCGGGCTCATGACGGCAATCGCCTACTGGAACGACTGGACCAACGGTTTGTACTTCTTAACGGAAAAAGACGGCGCAAACCTCTATACAATTCAGCTTGTTTTGAATAAAATTAATGAGAACGTGAACTTCCTGGCAAATAATTCTGAATTATCGGTTAAAGCGGCGTCGATGCCGTCCACGACGATTCGGATGGCAATCGCGGTGGTGGGCGTCCTGCCGATTATGATTGCGTATCCGTTCTTCCAGAAGTATTTTGTGAAGGGAATTACGCTTGGAGGCGTGAAGGAATAGGGGGCGCAGGGACGCCCGGAGGTTTTCAAATTTCTGCGTCGCCGCGCTCTCGCTCTATGAAAACGTAGCAGTACTAAACTCGGCTTACGAGTTGCTGCGCACCTCGTGCCTCGTTAAGTGCTGACGTTTTCATAAGGGCTCCTTTAGAAATTTGAAAACCTCCGGGCTGTGCGCTGGCTGGCCTTAAATGTAAAAAGAACGGATGCAGTACTCAAAGGAATGGAGGAAAAGAGATGTGGAATTTTGAGAGTAAGGATTTGACGGAGCATGTTACATGGATTACGGACCCTACGGGGGTGTCGGCTTTTCTGGTGAAGGGTGAGCAGAGAGCGGCGCTTCTGGATACCTGTGTGGGATTTGTGGGGCTTAAGGAGAAGGTGGAAGGTCTTACGTCTTTGCCGCTTACGGTGATTCTGACCCACGGGCACGGCGACCATGCGGGAGGCGCAGGGGAATTTGAGGAGGTTTATATGCATCCGGCGGATAGGGAGCTGACTGGCATTCACGGTCTTTCCATGCGCATGGGCTATGCAAAAGGAATGCTGGGAGAGGGAGCGGATTTATCCGAGGAGGATTTCGTCCCGGTAAGGACAAAGCCTTTTGAGGAGTTATCTGACGGACAGATTTTTGACCTTGGGGGAATCAGCCTTGAGATTATCCATGTGCCGGGGCATACGAAGGGAAGCTGCTGCGTTCTCATCCGTGAGGAGAGCATGATTTTATACGGGGACGCCTGCAACGCCAATACCCTTGTGATGGATACAAACAGCACGGATATCAGTACTTATAAAAAGAGTCTGGAATATCTGAAAGCCTTTGATGTGCGCTATGATACGGTTCTTTATTCCCATGGGCCGGCAATTGGGCCGAGGAACAGCCTTGACGACAATATCGAGCTGTGCGGGCGGATTCTGGCAGGGACGGACGACGCGGTTCCCTGCGAATTTCTGGGACGGAAAGCGATTCGCGCGGCGGCCATCGAAGATGGCGGTTATGCACGGCTGGACGGAAAATACGGAAATATTGTGTACAGCGAGGTTGCAAAAAAGTAGGAAAAAAGTGAAAGTCCGCCCGGCGCATAAATCGATTTGAGGACGCAGTTTCAGGCTGCCGGTTTATCAAAGGTGCGTCGGCCGGGCAGGAGCGGTACTGGAATAAAATCAGGAGGATTGCCATGTCATTAAGAGAAAGAGTAAACCAGGTGCTTGCGGGAGAAGGGGAAAACTATATTTTCCCCTTTTTCTGGCAGCATGGAGAGGAAGAAGCGGTTTTAAGAGATTATATGCGGAAAATCAGGGAGGCAAATATCGGCGCGGTCTGCGTGGAAAGCCGTCCCCACCCGGATTTTGTGGGTGAGAAGTGGTGGAAGGATATGGACGTGATTCTGGACGAGGCGAAAAAGCTTGATATGAAGGTCTGGATTCTGGACGATTCCCATTTTCCCACAGGATATGCGGCGGGTAAAATGGAGGAGGCGGATAAGGAGCTCTGCCACCAGTATTTGGACTACAATGTGCTTGAGGCTTACGGGCCGAGAAAACGGATGGAAGTGAATGTGGAAAGCTATGCAAAGCCGCAGCCCCTTCCGCCCTGGATGCCTCCCATGCCGGGAGGGCCGAAAAGAAAGCATCACGACGACCATCTGCTTAGCGTGATTGCCTGTCCTGTGGAGGAAAAGGGGAGGATTGGCGCGCCGGTGGATTTGACGGAGCAGGTGAAGGACGGGAAGCTCATCTTTGACGTTCCCGAGGGATACTGGAAAATTTACGTGGTGTATCTTACCAGAGACGCCAGAGGTAGAAATAATTACATTAACTTTCTGGACGAAAAGTCCTGCCGCGTCCTGATTGACGCCGTTTACGAGCCTCATTTTGAAAAATACGGAGAGCTTTTCGGAACGGTGATTGCAGGATTTTTCAGCGACGAGCCCCCCATTGGAAATACGCCGGGCTACACCAGAGGAGATTTAATTGGAAATCCGCAGATGTCCCTTGCATGGTCGGGCGAAATGGCGGAGACGATGGAGAAGGAATACGGAAAAGGGTGGGAAATCTATACGCCCCTTTTATGGAGTCAGGGAAGCGACGGTCTGCAGACTGCCCGGATAAGGACGGCTTATATGAACGGGGTGAGCAGGCTGGTTTCCCGCTGTTTTTCCAATCAGTTGGGGAAATGGTGCGAGGAGCACGGCGTGGAATACATCGGGCATATGCTGGAGGACTGTGATTCCAGCGCCAATTTGGGGCCAAGCATGGGACACTTTTTCCGGGGACTGTCGGGACAGCATATGGCCGGCATTGACAACATCGGCGGACAGGTGCTGCCGGGGGGCCAGAATGTGCGCCGCCACGAGCCGGATATGTGCCAGGACAGCGCCGGATTCTACCACTATATGTTAGGGCGTATGGGCGCTTCCATGGCGGCTATCGACCCGAAGAAAAAGGGACGCTGCATGTGCGAAAATTTCGGTGCATACGGATGGCGCGCCGGTGTTTCTCTGGAAAAATACCTGATGGACCATTTCCTTGTAAGAGGGGTCAATCATTATGTGCCTCATGCTTTTTCGCCCAAAGCGTTTCCCGACCCGGACTGCCCGCCCCACTTTTATGCCCACGGGGAAAATCCCCAGCTTAAGGCTTTCGGGGCGCTTATGGCCTACACCAACCGGATTTGTCATCTGATTAACGGCGGCGCATGCGAAGCGCCTGTGGCGCTTTTGTATCATGGAGAGAGCCAGTGGGCGGGAGAATATGAGAGCAATATCCTTGCCTGCCGCGCCCTGACGGAGAGCCAGATTAGCTTCCTTCTGATTCCGGCGGACGTGCTTGCGGATACGGAAGGGGCTGCGGTATTTTCCGAAAAGGAAAAGACATTGAATGTGAACGGAAACGTCTGCCGCGCTCTGGTGATTTCCGGCTGCCAGTACATCACGAAGGCGGCGGCGGAGTTTGTCATCAAAGCCGTGAACGCCGGATTTAAGGTGGTCTTTACTGGAAGGCTGCCGGAAGGAGTTCCCGATGCGGAGGAGGAAGAAAGCAGAACGCTTACCGGAAAGCTGTCGGGATGCACGGTAGTTCCTGTGGAAAAACTGGCGGAGGAATTTGCGGACGAGGGCTGGCGAACGGTAGGACTTGAGACGCCGGAAAGATATCTGACGGCATATCATTACCGAAACGGACAGGATTTGTATCTCATATTAAATGAGGACGCGTCCCATGGGGTGAGCCAGTGGGTAACGCTTCCGGCAGGCGAGAAGGGCATTGCGGCATACGACGCATGGGAAAACAAAATCCGGCAGGTTAAGGTGCGGGAAGCCGCAGCCGGGGAAAAAGACGGAAAGATTCAGGTTTATGTGGAATTAGAGCCCCTTGAAATGCTGGTGCTTTTGTGCGGGGGCGCAGGAAGCGGCGATGGAATCCCAGGCGCAGCTTGGGAAGCAGGCGAAGCCGTAGAAGCAGGGGCGTCAGAAGCCGCCACAGAAGAAATCCGCGTGCTGAATAAGTTTACCGTATCTTGCTGTGAGAGCAAAGATTACCCGGACTTTAGAGACGCCGGGAAAGCCGATTTGGAAAACGGAATGGCGCTGCAGCACCCTGATTTTTCTGGAATTTATCGCTACGAAACCACGGTGTTTATGGATAATGCCACGGAAAATGGAGCGAAAGCGCAGCTTTGCCTGACAGAGGTTTACGATTCCGCCGAAGTGTTTGTAAACGGACAGTCTGCGGGAATCCGCGTGGCGCGTCCTTATAGATATGATATTACAGAGGCTTTGAAGAATGGAGAAAATCACATAGCTATCGAAGTGGCGACTACCCTTGAACGGAAAGCGGCCGCCATTGGAGCCGGAGACGGCGGTATGGGAGCGGCGACGCCCCTTTCGCCCACGGGGCTGATTGGGGATGTGACTTTAAAAATACAGGAATGACAGCTGCTTTTCGGCAAAGTCTGTAAGTAACGGCGCAGCGTAACGCGGCCCGGAGGCAGAAAGACCGAAAGGAAAAGGGCGCAGGCTGTCTGGAAGAACGGGAGAAAGGGGCAAAAGATGATAAAGAGACTGATTTTTTACATACTGGCGATTTTCATTTTGGGATTCGGTATTGTTTTGAACACAAAGGCGGGGCTGGGGGTGGGCTCCATCAACACCCTTCCCTATGCCTTAAGCCGGATTACCCCTCTTTCTCTGGGCATGGCGACCACGCTCATGTACTTTGTGTTTGTGGCGGGACAGACGGCGATTTACCGGAAAATCGACGCGAAAGTCCTGCTACAGATTCCTTTTTCCTATGTGATGGGAGTAGTCATTGATTTTTACGATAACCTGATGGATTTCCGGGCGGAAACGCTTCCCTTAAGCTTCCTGCTTCTGGCGGCGGCAATCGTGTGTACGGCCTTTGGCGCTTATGTGACGGTGACAATGGATTTTATACCTAATCCGGCGGACGGCATGGCAAGGGCGGTGGGCGTTGCCTTTCACAAAGAATTCGGACAGGGAAAGCTTATCTTCGACTGCGTAATGATTTCGGTAACTGCGGCGGTATCGCTTATTTTTGCACATAAAATTATTGGCATTGGGATAGGGACGGTGCTGTCGGCCCTGTTTATCGGAAAGCTGATTCAGTTTTACGGACGCAAATTTGGCGGTTATATGAACGGCGTGGTGGAAAAAAGCCGCAATAATGACAATAGTAAATACAGGGGGTAATGAAGCATGAAACGAAACTATCCAAATCTCTGCAAACCAATCACCTTAGGCAGGGTAACCTTCCGCAACCGCATGTTTTCCGCGCCCATGGGAGGCACGGACATTACAAACGATGGCTGTATCGGCCCGAAATCTACCGCATTTTATGAATTGAGAGGAAAAGGCGGTGCGGCGGCCGTGACGGTCAGCGAGTGCATGGTACACCCGAAAACGGACGGCTCCCACGCTTATCATCTGGACACGGCAATTTTAAACTCTTTAGCTTCCGCAACTTATACGGCGGACGCAATCCGCAGGCACGGGGCAATGCCCAGCATCGAGCTGTCCCATTCCGGCATGTATGCGGGCACTTATATGACCGACAAGACCAGGCAGAAGGCTATGAACCAGTGGGGGCCTTCGGACACCGTGCGGCCTGATGGGGTGGAGGTGAGGGCGCTCACGAAAGAGCTGATAGACGAGATTATCGCCGCTTATGGAAATGCCGCCGGGCTTGCAAAGCGGGCGGGCTTTGAGATGATTATGGTTCACGGCGGGCACGGGTGGCTGATTAACCAGTTTCTGTCCCCTTATTTTAATAAAAGATGCGACGAGTACGGCGGAAGCCTTGAGAACAGAAGCCGCTTTGCGATAGAAGTGTTAAAGGCGGTGCGTCAGGTGGTGGGACCGTATTTTCCCATAGAATTCCGTATGAGCGGCTCGGAGCTTTTCGAAGGCGGCTATGATTTGGAGGAGGGCGTGCGGATTGCCCGGCGGATAGAGCCTTACATTGATTTGCTCCACGTGTCGGCGGGCACTTATCAGAGAGGCTTTGGCGACACCCATCCGTCCATGTTCAAGGAGCACGGGTGCAACGTTTATCTGGCTGCTGAAATAAAAAAGAATGTGTCGGTTCCCATTGCCACAATCGGTGGTCTGAACGAGCCGGCGCAGATGGAGGAAATCATTGCCAGCGGAAAGGCGGACGTGATTTATATGGCCAGAGCCCTTTTAGCCGACCCTTTCCTCCCCCGGAAAATCATGGAAAACAGGGAGGAGGATATCGTAAAATGCCTGCGCTGCTTTACCTGTATGGCGGAGCGGGCGGCAACCGCTACCAGAAGATGTACGGTGAATCCTCTGATAGGCCGGGAGCTGGAGGGGGACGAGGTGCGCCCGGCACCTGTGAGGAAAAAGGTACTGGTGGCAGGCGGCGGCCCCGGCGGACTGTATGCGGCCTACACCGCCGCAAGGCGGGGGCATCAGGTAATTCTCTGTGAAAAGGAAGGGGAAACCGGCGGGATTCTGAAAAGCGAGCAGGCCCTGCCTTTTAAGAGGGAAATGTACGAGCTCTCCCACACCTACCGGCGTTTCTGCGAGCAGACGGGAGTGGATATCCGCTTAAACACAGAGGTGACGAAAGAATATGCGGAAAAGGAGGCCCCCGACGCCCTGATTATCGCGGTGGGCTCGGAGCCGCTTCTTCCGCCAATTCCGGGGCTTTGTGGTGAAAATGTGGTTCTGGTAAACAATTACTATCTGGAAAAGGAGAAGGTAGGAGACGAGGTTGTGGTTTTCGGCGGCGGTCTTGCCGGATGCGAGTGCGCCATTCACCTTGGAATGGAGGGCAAAACCGTCCGTCTGGTGGAAATGCGCGACGAGCTTGCCCCCGACGCCAATGTGCGCCACAGGCCGCTGCTCTTAAAGGAAATTGGAAAATATGTCACAGTATACACAGGATACCGCGGACTTCGGGTGACGGAGGAGGGAATTGTCTGCAAGGATAAAAACGGCAGGGAAATCCTTGTGCCGGGGAAATCCGTCATCTGCGCCCTTGGTCAGAAATCCCGGTCAGGAGCGGTGGACGCCCTCAGGGACGGTGCGCCTTACGTTGCCGTGATTGGAGACGCGGCAAGGGTTTCTACAATTACAAACGCCGTGTATCAGGGGTATCATGCGGCATTGGATATTTGAGGATTGAGGGAGAGGGCAGCCCGGCAGAAATTCCCGAAGAAAATCCACAGGCACAGACAAAGGAACTGAAGGATGACGGAGATTTACTCCTCCTCATGTTTCTCCTTGTTGGGCAATGCGTGCAAGCACGCACGTATAAGAAAGACGCATGGTTTACAATTTACTATTCCATGCGTCTTTACGCTGTTTTTTTAAAATTGTTTACAGATTATGCTAACTGCATAATTTCGGTTTCGATTTCTTTTAATTCATCGAATGACAGTGTAGATACACAATCTGCAATTTCTTCAAGTGTCATTTTTCCTTTTCTTATTAGCTGTTCCGCCATTGCTCTTTCTGTATCATGCCTTTCACTCTTGATAAACGACTTCATAATCTGTTCATCATCAAACAAACTCATCATGATTGTCACAACCTCCTTTTCTCTTTCAAGCAAATATTCCTTTAAAACATTCCTGTCTTTGCATATACGAATCGTTTCCGTAACTGCTGTTTGTGTCATGCCATGCTGCCTGGTCTGCTCGTTAAAAACCTTACAGAAAATGATGTACTGGTTAATGATGTCATCTGTGTCGCTTTCATAGATGACCTTTGCTTTTACCTCAATATCTATATCCGCGCCCTCGAAAAATTCTTGAGACAAAGATATTTTATCAGGTTTTCTCCCTTTGTTTCCCGTAAATATCACATAAAGTTCAGGCTTCGGCATTTTTACTTTCCTGCTTTTGTAATAGTCCTGGCAGGTACGCTGGAAATATTCGTGATAGCTTTGCGCCAGATACAGCAGAATCCTTACCAGAATATTCACTGTCCATGTAGACTGTGCTTCCACAAGTATCATCAGCTTATTATTTGCAATAAAGCCTAAATCATTATACAGATTATCCGTCAATACATTTGTAATCGTCACATCTGTAAGGGAATCCTCTGTCGCTGCCTTGTCCTCCGGGTGGAGTGTTTTATACAGCTTTAACAGATAACTCTTGTTTTGAAAAAGGTCAAGGAATACGCTGTTTTTTGCGGTACGCTTTGCCATATGACGTGTCACATTGACTTTCTCTGTCTGTTTAGTATCATCTGACACCTTACCACCTCGATTTCTAAAATCTATGACACAAGATACGATATATCCTGCTCCTGTCACATTTAATTATACAAAAAAACACCTGTCTTTACAATTAAATTCACATTAAATTTCGTCCTCTCTCTGCGTAGTCCTGTTTTGTTGCCTGTTATACTGCCGGTTCTCGTTCTTAAGTCCCCTTTCAAGGTTCTTTTTCCAGTACTACCAACACCAATGCCAATTGCCCGACATATAATTTATTCTCCCAATTTCTGTTTCCTGTAAGAATTATCTTTTGCAGCGTCAAACCCAACCGGCAAATATTCTTCAGGTATCATACTTTCATAATCTATATCCATAAAATAATTACAAAAAATCAATTCAACATATATAATACTATTTTTATCTGTTCCAAGCGCATATACAAATCCATAATAAGGGTCTGCTTCCATTGCAAGCAGTTTATAGCCGTTCATAAAATGTTCAGAGCCATAATATCCTACATAATCCGTAGATGCATAATTATTAAGCCTATTCACTTCTGTTTGATAATTATCATCTTCATATTCTACAACGAGATAACTTAAATATTGCGCATCCCAGGGATTATAATATACCATCTTATAATCTGTAACCCGTATTTCATTTGTTATTTCCTCAGGAAAAATATCTTCATTCATCCCCCATTTCTCTGCATATTCCTCTCCGGCATTTTCCCCAATATACCATGAATAATGGCTTATATCTGTATCTTCAAGCACTTTTGCTTTTTCTCCATCCAATGCCAGAAAGGCAACCAACGCACCAACGGCTGTAAGACGTATCAACACTATAGTCATCACTACCAATGCCGTAATAACAGCCGTTTTAATTCCCAATCTTATTTTTTCTTTTTTACATATTTCCGAAAACTTTCAGCAGGTTCTCTACTGTATTGAATATGGGGGTCAGGTATATTCATTTCTTCATATACCTTTGTACATTGACTACATTCTTTCAAGTGTTCCTGTATCTCTATTTTACTTTTCTCACTAACAAGCTGCTCAACATATAATGGCAGCAAATCCTGTATAATATTACAATTTACTTTCATGTAATCTCCTTTCCCTTATAAGACAGTCGAACACGGAAAATATCACATAAATTTTTTACATTATAACATGGCGAACAGCTTATTACACTTAATGTACGGACCGATAAAGAAACAGACTTTCATATTTTTATGGAAAAAATGAGGGAAGCGGAATTGGCAAAAATAGAATTGACAAAAATATAAAATCCCTCTTGACCCTTACGGAGCGTCATAGTCTAAAGTCATTCTTGTGATAAGCAGACACCCGCAAATCCGTTCAACGGATACCGGTGCGGACGCCCGCATTTTGCGAGTCTGCTTTTCACAAATCAGGAAACGGGAGGTCATACAGCTATGAGGACAGTAAAGGAAATATCAGATTTAACAGGTATCAGCGTGCGCACGCTTCACTATTATGACGAAATAGGGCTTCTTGCGCCCACGGAAAAAAGTGATGCGGGATACCGGCTTTATGACGATAAAGCCCTGGAAACATTACAGCAGATTTTGTTTTTCAGAGAATTTGATATTCCCCTCAAAGAAATCAAAGCGGTAATTGAAAACCCGGCTCTTGATAAAAATCAGATACTTTTGATGCAAAGGAAAATGCTGACGATGAAAAAGGAGCGCATGGAGCGCCTGATTGCCAGCATTGACAACATTCTGAAAGGAGAAAAGAAAATGGACTTTGAGGTATTCAGTAAGACGGAACTCGAGGGAATGGCGGACGATATGATTGCGAACATGAACGAGGCGCAGAAGACGACGCTTATCGAAAAGTTCGGCAGCGTGGGCGAGTGGCGGAAGGAGTTTCTTAAGAAGGCTTCCAGCGAGGAGGCTCAGAGAAGCTTTGAAATCGTGGTCGGATGGTACGGAAGCAAGGAAAAGACGCTGGAGGCAATGAAGGAAGACAGAGAGCCGGGCAACTCGGAGCTTTTTACGGCCTACCAGAAACGCTTTAAGGCTGTTTTGGAAAAAACTGCCGCGAAAAAGGGATGCGATGTAAATTCTTTCGAGGTAAAAGAACTGATTGGGGAATATGATTTCCTTTCAAAGCAGATGTACCGGATGGACGACGTCACGAAGATGATGCTGGAATATGCAAAGGCGTGCCGGGAAAAGCCGGAGATTGCGAAAATGCTGGACGATGTTTACGGCGAAGGAATGGCGGAGTTTTTCGGACGGGCGCTGGAGGCTTTTTACAGGCGGGGATAGTTGCGCTGACATACAAAAGACTGCTGACTTGCGCCAGGATTTGGTGTTATAATAAGGCGAACATAAAAAGGAGGCGGTAGAAAATGATATCAGAAGTAATCAAATTATACGAGGACAGGAACGATGTAACCCTCACCACTTACATTTTACAGGATTCCCCGCAGCTTTTAGCGGGCGGGAGACGTCCGGCAATCATTATCTGTCCGGGCGGGGCGTACCTTGACTGCTCGGACAGGGAGGCGGAGCCGGTGGCAATGAAATTCGCGTCCATGGGCTACCATACCTTTGTGCTGCGCTATTCCAGATATGGCACAGAGCCGGACGGAACGAAAACGGATTTCTTCGGACAGGCATCGGCGCCGCTGCCAAAGGAACACTGTCTGTATCCCACACATATGCGCGAGATTGGCAAATCCATGCTGATAATCCATGAACACGCGGCGGAGTGGCTGGTGGACACAGACAAAATTGCCGTCTGCGGCTTCTCGGCGGGAGCGCACAATGCGGCAATGTATGCGACGCACTGGCATGAGGAGGTTATCTGCGGATTTTTCGGGGAGACGGCAAACTCTGATACGCCCGGCGAGACGGCTTTTGGCAAAGAGAAATTCCGCCCGGCGGCGGCAATACTGGGGTATACCCTGAGCGATTATCTGCTTATGAAGGAGGCTGTTCTGGCAAGCAGCCCGGAGGACGCGGCTTTCTTCGGACTGTCCAACACCGCCTTTCTGGGAGAGGCCATACCCACGGACGAAAAGCTTCTTGAAGTGAGCCCGGCGCGGAATGTAACAGAAAATACGCCGCCCACGTTTCTCTGGGCGACTTCTGCGGACGCCATGGTTCCGGTGCAGCAGTCCCTGCAGATGGCAGCCGCGCTGGCTGACCATCATATCCCCTTTGAAATGCACATTTTTGAGGAAGGAGCTCACGGACTGTCGCTGGCAACGCCTGCTTCTGCGGGAACGAAATCGCAGATAAACGGGGACGCCGCAAAGTGGGCGGATTTGGCGGGATGCTGGCTGGAAAAGCGGTTTGCGCTGCCGGTTCCCGATAAAAACGCAGAATGAGGTCAAAGACCCCGCCACCAGACGGCGGAGCACCAGCTTGCAATGCGGCAGTCACCTGGCTCGTTGCCCGCAAAAACCAGACCGGGAGTCAGGAGCGCCGGCCCCTGACTCCCAGAACCAGAAAACGCACAACTGGTATCCTGATTATCATTTCATACAAGGCGAAGGTCATCGCAAACTCCACAGCGAGAGCAATCCCATAATTCCATATTGCCGGAAGCTCAAAACAGTGATACAGCAGATAACATGTCACAATTAAAACCGGGTAATGCAGAACATAGATTCCGAAGCCGGATTTGCTCATATAGCGGGTGAATGCCGTTTCCTGGCTTAAATATCTTTTTGCGCACCCGATAACGGCAAGGACGACAATCCAGAGGTACAGGTTCGTTATGATGCTCTGCAGGCATTCGGGAGATGTAAAGTTGCTTCCCCGATAATAAGCGGTATAAAAAACAGCGCCCGCCGCGGCAAGACACAGCATGGGAATGCGGATGCTTTCTATGATATCCTGAACCTTATCGTGAGAAAAGATAAAATACCCGATAAGAAACGCCAGAAAATAAATTCCAAACCGGTACATGGTTAAAACGGGCAGATTTAAAATCTGCGCCGCGCCCCAGACCGGTATGAAAAGCAGCAATATGACCGGCAGATTTGCCTTTCCGCAGAGAGTCCACAGTTTATCCTTTTTGTCGGCTTTCCGAATCAAAACAAGAAGGCAGGAAAACGCGAACAGCATTTGGATAAACCACAGCGGCCCGGTGCCGCTCACCGCACAAATCGGATAAATCAGCGCCGGCGGGATATAGGCAAGACCGCCGCCTATTTTGATGTTAAGATACCCTGTAATCCAGTGAAGGACAAACAGACCAGCCGTGGACGGGATAAGCAGCCTGACCGCCCTTTCCTTTAGAAATTGTTTTGCGCTCCGCTTCCCAAGGGAATATCTGGCGCTCATTCCGGAAGCAACAAACAAAAGCACCATGAACCATGGATATACTAAAGATGCCGCCGCGTCAAGGGCAGGGAGGCTTTTGGAGCCGGGAATACCGCCCAAAATGCCGACGCCGTTGAACATATAGCAGACATGGTAAATCAAAACCAGCAGGACGGTCATCCAGCGGATATTGTCAAGATAAATTTTTCTCAATCGGCATCCTCCCTTTCCTCATCGGCCCCGGTCTCAAAGACAGCGGAGGCAAACCGGGCGAAGGCGCTTTTAGGCGGGATTGCCAGCCCTCTGCTCTCGTCCCCCAGAATGACTAAGGTATCTCCCGGCGTAATGTCAAAAAGCTCCCGGGCCTGTTTGGGTATTACAATCTGTCCCTTTTCTCCCACCGTAACAGTCCAGGCATATTTTCCTTTCGGCTTTTTCATAACTAATTCCCCTTTGCTTGAAAAGTATGATTTGTATAACTTATTATACTTTTCAAGCAAAGGAAAGTCAAGCGGATTCACCCTCACCGGAATCCGAAAATTGATTTTCATGGTTCACGGTATTTTGGTGTAAGCTTAATCTGTGATGTCAGATATGCGGCAAAGGCATATCGGGCGTATCCGCCCTGCCCGTTGCCCGCAGAAAGCGGACTGTGGTATACTTAAATGCATACAAGAGCAAACCTTGGGAGGGATTTCACGTGCAGGGAAGCAGGCTGTTTAAAATTATTTACCATCTTCTGAACAAAGGGCAGGCGACTGCTCCCGAGCTGGCGGAAAAATTCGAGGTTTCCGTCAGGACGATTTACAGAGATATTGACGCCTTAAGCGAGGCGGGAATCCCTGTTTATACGGAGGCAGGGAGAAGCGGCGGCGTCCGCCTTCTGGGCGATTTTGTCCTGGAGCGGACGGTGCTTTCGGAGGAAGAAAAAAGGGAGGTGCTGTCGGCGCTTACGAGCCTGTCCGCCACGGGAAATTATTTTGAAAAGACAGCGCTGGAAAAACTGTCGGCACTGTTCCGCACGCCCTCCCAGGACTGGTGCGAGGTGGATTTTTCAAGATGGGGAATAGCAACGGGCGATAAGGAAAAATTTGAGACATTGAAAACGGCGGTAATATACCACAGGAGCACGGAGATTTTATACGCAGGTTCTTATAAGGAAAAAAGTGAAAGAGTGATTTGGCCGTTAAAGCTGCTTTATAAGTCGAAGGAATGGTATGTGAAAGCCTACTGCACAAAGAAGCAGGATTTCCGTCTCTTTAAGCTGAACCGCATTTTAAGGTGGCGGCTGCTTGAGGAAAAATTTACGCCGGTTCCCTATCCTGAAAGCGACGACGGAGGGAAGCAGATATCAGAGAAGGTAGTCCTGCGCTTTTCGGAAAAAATTTCATACCGGGTTTACGATGAGTTTGATCAGAGTCAAATAGAAGAACAGGAAAACGGGGATTTGGTGGTGACGAGCTTCCTTCCGGTGGACGAATGGCTCGCAGGCTTCCTTCTTTCCTTCGGGACGGAGGCCGAGGTGGAGGAGCCGGTATATCTGAGAGAGATTCTGGCAGAAAAAGCCAGGGAAATCTATGAAAAAAACAAATCATAATTTTTTAAAATATGACATAAGACGTCAGGGTTTACGTGATATAACAAAGAGAAGATACTTAGGAAAAATAATCAAAAAAGACGGAGGCGCCTTATGACAGTTCTTGAACAGATTAGCCACGAGACAATGGTATTCATGCGCGGCAGATACCGGCTGGACGAAATCGGAAACGGCAAAGACGAATTAAAGTTCAAACGAGGGAAAAAGACGATTGTCACCATCTATATTCACGACGGGAAATTTTCTTTTTTAATCATTTTCGGGAAAAAGGAGCGGGAAAGCTTTGAAATGCAGAGAAATGAATTTTCTCCCTATGTGTGCGGCTGCTATGATAATTCAAAAACATATCACGACGGAAAATGGATGCTTTTTGACGTAAACACATTAGAGCAGTTAGAAGAAATCAAAAAGCTGATACTTATCAAAAAGAAGCCTGACCGCAAGCCATTCCCGAAGGAAAACGCTTTGTATTCCCAATGCGGACAGCGGTGCGATTTGTGCGTTCATTATATTCATGCGGACGAAGAACAGCGGACAGCGATGGAGATACCGTTAAGTAAAATGTGGGAACAGACCGACTGGAGTATGCGCTGCGGGGGCTGCTACAGCGACAGCTGCTATTGCAGTAGCGAGCCGTGCGCCGCAAAAAGCTGCGCATCGGAAAAAGGACTGAAGGAATGCAGGGAATGCGCGGATTTTCCATGTATGAGGGCGACAACGGCGGATTCCCGCTCGATGATACATACGGAGGTTCATTACGCTGACGAGATAACCTGGGGGATTCTTCCGTATGTGCCTTTTCAGTATGAGGATGGGGACAGATATTATGCGAGACGGAAAAAGAGCTGTTTGAATGAATCCCCCGGCTCTGAATAAGACCGGAGGATTCGTGAATATGCCGTTCACATGCTTTCACGGCAAAAATATTTTAAGATTTACTTTCTGGCAACAATCAGATACCGGTGAATCGTTCCCTCAACAGCTCCCTTTTCTTCCAGAATTTTTTGCGCTTTTACAAGTTGCTCAAAGCATCTATCCACGGAAAAACCGGGAAATTCCCATTCAATAATGCGGGCAAACCACACCAGCGCCCCTGTGTCATAGAATCGGATTGGCCTGAAGCATTCCTCCGCTTTCAGAATTTCAAATCCGGTCTCCGTAAAAAGAGACTGTTGCTTACGGAGGTTCAGGCCATGAAATGCTTTAGGGGTTCCGGGAAGCAAAAGCTCAATAAGCTCCCTGTCGTTGTCCTCCCCGACCTGCTCTGTTATGAAAAGACCGCCTTTTTTCAGAACCCTCCACAGCTCTGAGACACAATAATCCCCATGGCGGTTGATAATCATATCAAATGTTCCATTTTCAAAAGGCATTTGCGAGCAATCTGTCATTTCCCTGAAATCGATTCCAAGGGGAAGAAGCTTTTCCCGGCATAACTTCACATTGGGGGCATATCCTTCCGTGGCGGAAGTGCGGTTATAGGGATGCCGGAGCGATAATAAAAATTCGCCGCCGCCGGTGTCGATATCCAAAAGACGGAAATTCTCCTTCAAATATGACCGGATAATTGCGGCATAGCTCCATGGAAGGTCGTTTTCCTCCTCATACCGCCCGTGAATGTGGGAAAAATCCCAGCCGCAGATATGCGCCTTTTGTTCTTCCTGTTTCCATAATTCTTTTAATTTTTTCGTATCCATATTTTCTGCTCCTTTCAAAATACATCAATTTGCTTCAATGCTTTTGACGGGTGCAGTTCCTGAAAACACCTTTGTTTTACTCCACCTTCTCCTTCGCCGCCGCCGAAGCCAGCGCCCGATACCTTTCCTTTTCTTCCGCCATTTCCGCCACGCTCTTTTCCTTCAAAGTAAAGCCCTTCACCGGACGGTAAGGAACAGTCTTATTTTCAAGCCTCTTTTTCGCCTGCTCAATTTCCGCCTTATACTGCGGAAGCCACCTTTCCCCGGCGACCAGCATTTCGTCCACCATCTGAATAATCTCGTCGGGAGTGCAGACCGCGCCGGTTAGGGGGTCCATCATGGCGGCCTGACGCAGCAGAGTAATGTCCCCGCGGACGGCGGCCTCTACGGCCAGCTTTTGCACCCATACGCTCTGGGAGCAGATGGCGGCGCAGCCGAGGGGTAAATCCCCCACTTTGGGAACGGAGACACCGTTGTAATCCACGTAGCAGGGAACCTCCACCACGCACTCGTCGGGGAGATTGGTGATGGCGCCGTTATTCATGACATTAAAGTGGCCCCGGTAGACCCTGCCGGTTTCCAGCCCTTCTATAATATAGCTGCCGTGCTCCGTGGAGCGGTTTTCAGGGGTGAATTTTCTGGCGGGCTCCTTTAGCCAGTTGGGAAAATCGGTTTCGAACCAGTTCCGGCTCTCCTTACATACCCGCAGGTATCCGGCGGTTTCCCCCTGAATCCAGCTGCTGTAGTTAATCCATTTTTCCATGTCTTCCGGGCGTTTCCGGTACCACATGAGATATTCGGAAAGATGTCCGTTGGACTCGGTGGAATAGTATCCGAAGTTTTTCATCACGTCCAGCCGGATATTTTCATCCTTTGCAAATTCCGCATTTTTCATCAGCTCGAATAATTCGCCGGTGCGCTCTGTGCCGTCGGTCTTTACGCTGACATACCAGGTCTGATGGTTTAAACCGGCGCAGATAATGTCCACATCCTTTTTGTCCCGCCCAAGAGCTTTGGCAATCTGCTCATGCCCGTGCTGTACGCCGTGGCAGAGGCCGTAGGTTTCCACCTTTCCGTATTTGTTGCAGGCCCATGTAACCATGGCGTTGGGATTGGAATAATTCAGGAGAATACAGCCCGGCGCGGCAACCTCCCGGATATCCCGGCAAAAATCAAGCAGAGCGTTCACGCACCGCTGGCCGTACATGATGCCGCCGATACACAGGGTATCTCCCACGCACTGGTCAACGCCGTACTTTAATGGGATTTCCACATCTGTTGCAAAAGCCTCCAGCATACCGATGCGCACGCAGTTAATCACGTACTTTGCATCCTTAAAGGCCTCCCTTCTGTCAAGAGTGGAGTGGATTTTGACGGAGAGTCCGTTTTCCTCGATATCCCGCTGGCAGAGCTGGGTCACCATGCGGAGGTTGTCGGGATTGATGTCCGTGAAGGCGATTTCAATATCGGAAAATTCCGGCACCGTCAGAATATCCGCTAAAAGCCCCCTTGTAAATCCGATGCTGCCCGCGCCGATAAAGGCCACCTTAAATTTTTTCATAATTTGAGCCCTCATTTCTGTAAAATTTTGCTTATTTACATTTCCTCTTTTTTCTGTAAATATTATAAGAGAAAGCTGTTATAAAGTACATAAAAACAGCGGTTATACTTTGATACTACGGTAGATGGCAGCATTTTTCAAGCGTAATAATTTGATAAGAAGGGTAAATTTTTGATGGGAGAGAAAGAAAAGGAAATCTGTGAGGATTACGGTTTTTTATTTTGCGACAATGTGGAGAATCCGGCCGTTCAGCTGACGGCAATCGGATGGCAGATACGAAACAGCAGGGAATATTACTGGGATAACAGGGACAGGCCCTTTGGATTTTTGTTTCAGTACACGCTAAAGGGCAGCGGTATGCTGGAAACAGGAGAAGGCGCCTTTCAGGTCAGGGAAGGGGAAGCTTTTTTTCTGCAGATGCCGGATAAAGAGGTTTACTATTTTGACGAGGAGAAGAATAACCCCTGCTGGGAATTTGTGTACATTATGTTCAGCGGAAGCGGCGTGCTCCCTTATTATCAGTATATTGTGAATCATCTGGGAAAGGTGCTGAAGCTCCCGGAATATCATCCGGCGGTGAAAAAGCTCTTTGAACTGCATTTTCAGGCGAAAAACGGTCTTTTGCAGAACGCTTTTATGGCGGACGGCGGTGCCTTTCAGTTTCTGTGCCTTTTGTGCGATATGAGCGGCGGGGGGAAGGAGCGCGGTTCCGGGCTGGTTGACAGTGCGAAGGCTTATATGGAGGAAAATTTTGGACGCCAGATGAGCCTTTTCGGGGTGGCGGAGGAGCTGGGCGTTTCCCAGAGCCATCTGTCGAGAGAATTTTTTAAATATACAGGGGAGCAGCCTATACGCTTCCTGACACGGGTGCGGGTGGAAAACGCTGTAAAGCTGCTCCACGAAAGCGCTCTGACGATAGAGGAAATCAGCGCCAGGTGCGGCTTTTCCGACGGAAATTACTTTAACAAGGTTTTTAAGAAATATATGAAGGTCTCGCCCGGCGAGCTGAGAAAGCAGATGCGTGCGCAGGGATATTTGAGCGTGAAGGTGTGAAGATTGAAAATTAAAATTTTCAATCCAAAGAGTTTGTGTCTGCAAAGCGGTGCAGAAATGCGTGAGAATAGATGCAACTTTTTTCCCGCTCGTTACCCTATGTTTATGTAAGACAAAAGATGCTGCGCAGATTGTTTTTTGTCGGAAACACCAAAACGCCGTCAGTGGAAAGGACGGAACAAAAGTCAGGCCAGACGCCGGCAGCGTTTCGGTATGGAGGAGTAAAATGAGCCGGGAAGAACTTGAAAAATACATATACGCTTACGGAAAAGATTTGTTTTCCTTTTGCTGTCTGGTAACGGGGAGCCGCCAGGAGGCGGAGGATTTGTATCAGGACACCTTTTTAAAAATGTATGAGGTCAGGGAAGCTCTGTCTGTAGAAAAGAATCCCAAAAGCTTTCTGATGGGCGTTTCTGTCAATCTTTACAGGAACCGGAGACGCAAGTATGCCATTCGCCGCAGGATTCTCGGGACGGAAACGGCCATGGAGGATGCGGAAACACAGCTTTCCTGCCAGGGGCGGGGAACGGAGGAGCAGATTCTTTATAAGGAAGAATGCGAGTTGATTCGGGGAATGGTAAAGGAGCTGCCTGACAAATACCGGATTCCGGTGGTGCTGTTTTATATGGAGGAGCTCTCCCTTGAAGAAATCGGAGGGATTTTACATGCGCCGCAGGGAACCGTAAAGAGCAGGCTGCATCGGGCGAAGAAAATCTTAAGGCAGAGATTGGAGGAAAGTCACTATGAAAAATAAGATGGATGAACTGTTAAAAAACGCGCTTGCTCCAATGGATGTGCCGGATGAGCGGCTGAATTATCAGGTTCTCGGTAAAATAAAGGAGAAAGAGATTATGAAGAAAAATAAGAAAATTCCGGCGGCAGCCGTTATTGCAGCAGCCACACTTGTGTTTGGTTCCGTAACTGTATTTGCGGCACACCATTATTTAAGCCCGGCAGAGGCGGCGATGGAGGTCGAGGATGACACGCTGAAAAAGGCATTTCTTGGCGAGGAGGCAGTTCTGGTAAATGAAACGCAGGAAATGGGCGGTTATAAAATCACCCTTTTGGGAAGTGTGGCAGGCAAAAATTTGAGCGATTATCTCTCATGGGACGATGCGGGGCTTCCAAAGGACGACAGGCTTTATACCGTTGTGGCCATTGAACACGGGGACGGCACGCCCATGCCTGACACAAGCTCGGCGGATTACGGGAAGGAGCCTTTTTATGCTTCCTGCTATATCCGCGGGCTGAATCCCTTAGAATACAGCATCAGCCATATCGGCGGCGGCTATTCCGCATTTGTGAAAGAGGGAGTGGAGTACCGGATTATGGAGACGGACAACATTGAAATGTTTGCCGACAGAGGGATTTACGTGGGAGTAAACTCCGGTAATTTTTATGACCCGGCGGCCTATGTCTATGAGGAGAGTACCGGAAGCTTAAGCCGGAACCCGGACTATCAGGGGGTAAACGCCTTGTTTCAACTGCCGCTGGATGAGAGCCGGGCAAACCCGGAAGCGGCTGCCCGTTATCTGGAAGATTTGGCTAAGGCTCAGGACGCGCTTTCGCAGCCCATTGAAATGAATGAAAATGATTTGACCGTGGAGGCATTTATGGAGAAGCTCACCGGAGAAAATATCGACCAGTATGCTTCCCCCATAGAATCCACCAGACAGGTTCGCACCCCTGATGAAGACGGATGTATTTTTCATGAATATGAGCTGGAAAACGGCGGCGGAAGCGGCGATATCTATGTGGAAGGACTGTTATCATCAGGAAAAGCGGGAGATATGGAAATCACAGGGTACAGCTACTCAGAGAGCGGGCTTGCGGACTTGCTGATAGACGTGTGCATTTTAAATGAGGACGGGACGATTACCTTTGTGGTGTATCAGCCGAAGGTGTAGGGAGGCAGCGCGGGGAGACGGATATTTTGCGGGGGATGATACTGTTGTAAAATCCGATGTTGGATTTTACAGCAAATCAGAGTATACTAAAGGCATGAAGGAGAACATGATTATGCCTAATATTAGACCAATTTCTGATTTGAGAAATTACAGTGACGTGCTTCGTGACGTATCCGTCGGTGCGCCCGTTTTTCTCACCAAAAACGGGCGTGGGCGCTATGCGATTATAGACATACAGGACTATGAAAAAACACGGGCCACCCTGAAGCTTATGGATGAGCTTGCAAAGGGGAAAAAGTCAGGAGAGGAAAAGGGGTGGCTTTCGCCTTCAGATGTGAGAGCGCATTTCAGGGAAAAGACAAATGAAGAATAGTAATAGTATCATGACAATGGAATTGCCATATAAATAGCGGTAATTTTCTGCCCACAGGAGCAACCGTATGAATTTCGCAGAATTACAACAGACAATACAGGACTATGACGAGGTTCTGACTATAGGAAAAAATGCTTATATTTCCGCAAGAGGCGAAGACGGAAATGGAGAGCCGAAAGGAACCCGCTGTTATATAGCCGGAATGGACAGAGAGGGGAATCAGGCGCACCTGTATATCCTGACGGAAAATGCCGCGGACAGGAACCGTCCGGCGGTTTGCGGCGGAACGAACAGAGAGAGAATGAAAATTCACACGGAGCCGGATGTCTTGATGGAAATTGCGGCGGTGAAAGTGGGGGAAACAGAGTTTATAACAAAAGGAATTACCGGATATCCTCCGGGGCAGGGCATACCTTCTAACGAAGGCATACTTTCTGACGAGGGCATACTTTCTGACGAACGTATCCCTTCTGACGAATGCATACATTTTGCAGAATCTATACATTTAGATGAATGCGGTTTTTTGGCGGGGAAAAGCCGGGAGGAGCTGTGGGTGACGCGGATTGATTTCGAGCTGGCCGGGAATGCGGACGGGAAATCCTCTGCCGATATCGCCGATACCGTAGATAGACAGAAAACTGAGGACGTGACGAAAACGGTGAAATTATGTGGAAGCGACTGCAAAATACTTCCATCATGGGAGGGGCAGGAAATTTCCGTGCGGCTTGGAAAGGGATGCCGCTCTTTTTTGGTGGAAAAACCGGTGCGCCTTAGGCCAGGTGAAGAAGCGGAAATCCCTTTTTCCCTGGAAGACGGAAGAAACGGGATTTGCTATGTCAACAGGGTTTATCCCATAGATGTATGGTGGGAGAACGAGGAGCGGTTCAAAGACCCCCGTTATCTGGAAATTGTGTCAGAGGAAGAACTGGAAAAGCAAAAGAAAGAGTTTTTCGAAGGGCTGGAGCAGGACTGCCCGCGGGGGATGTGTTATCTGGGAATAGAATATGAATGTACGCTGGACGGAAACCTGACGTTTTATGATAAGGCGTTTCTGAACGGGGAACCGGCGGAACACAAAGGAAGCGCCAGAATAATGATGATGCTGTTAAGGCCTGACGAGCCTTTGGGCAAGCACGGGCTGCGGCAGCACGGCTGTGTGATACAGACGCCTGTTTTACCGGAGATTCGGGAGATAGAGGCGGAGCTGTTTTTCTATATGGAAATGCTGGATGAAGAAGAAATGAAAGTGAATTTTGATGAAGAATAGAAGTATTTTTGGCTGCAATGAAAGGAAAAACTGTCTGATAAAATTATGAGAGGAGAGACGGAAAAATGAATATCATGAAATTACTGGCGGAGAAGGCGAAAGACAACTGGAACGCCGGACCGGTTACGATTGCGTTCCTTGGCGACAGTGTAACTCAGGGCTGCTTTGAAGTTTACGAAAAAAGCAAGGGCGAAATCGAAACTATTTTTGACAAAAACCACGCTTACCACAATTATGTGGCGAAAATTTTTTCAGTGCTGTTTCCGAGCGTACCGGTGAATATCATAAACGCGGGGATAAGCGGAGGCAGCGCCCCCCACGGGCTTGAAAGAATCGAGCGGGATGTTTTGAGATACCATCCCGATTTGACGGTGGTATGCTTTGGGCTGAACGACTGTAATGAAGGAATTGACTGTGTTGATAAATATGTAAACGCGCTTCGGGGGATTTTCGGGAAACTTAAGGAAGCCGGTTCTGAAATTATTTTCATGACTCCTAACATGATGAATACCGGTATCAGCTGCCACATTACGGACAGGCTGTTTCAGGAAATCGCAGAGGATTCCATGAAGAAACAAACAGGCGGCGTACTTGAATGTTATCTGGAAAATGCAAAAAGAGTCTGCGAAGAATGCGGGGTTACGGTTTGCGACTGCTATGAAAAATGGAAGACGTTATATAGAAACGGCGTGGATATTACGGAGCTTCTGGCGAACAGGATTAATCACCCCACGCGGGAGATGAACTGGCTGTTTGCGGTGTCGCTGGTTGAAACGATGATGGGCGAGCAAGGATAATATTGGGGGATTAAAGGTTGTGCAGAGGATTAAACATAATCAAAAATCCCCTGCACGGCATCTGTAATATTTATAATATCATTTAACATTAACCTGCTTATTTTCTTATGTCCCCGCACAGTTAAATCAAGCAAAGCCAGCTTTTCACATTGTACATAACCCTGAATTTCATCTGTGGCCACGGCAATATGCAAGGGACCGGCCGTGGAATTGCTGTATATCGGACAACCGATGATTTCCCCGGAAGAATTGAAAAAATTCTTGCTGACAATGAGCACAGGATGTCTGATATGTTCAATTTTTAAAATATCACCCTGCTGTAGTTCTCCTGACATTACCACACCTCTTTACCCACAGGCTGTCCCCAGTCGTATTCCCCGTCAAGATTCAGCCTTCCGTCAAATTCCGCGGCACGTTCTTCCAGTGTCTTATGTTTAAATGGTTTCGACAACATAATTATGCCGTTAGAAGCGGTGATATCTAATATTTCATTCAGGGAAATCCCGGCCTCTCTGAGAAGCTCTTTGGGTATGCGGATTCCCTGACTGTTTCCCCATTCCTTTATCTTTGCCTGCATAAAATAGCTCCCTTCTTTGGATATACTTAGTATAAACGAGCACTTTATAGATTTCAATGAATATTTTTATCAACTCTCGGGATAAAATTCATACTATGCTTTAAAGCGTTGAAGCCAGGCATCGTCTATGATAGAATAGCTCTAAACAAGTGACCATACAGGCGCAAAAGCCGGCTGGTTCTGTCAGAATACACAGATGCGAGGTAAGACAATGAAACAATTCGATTTTTCTATAAGAGCGGCAACTCCCGACGATGCGGGAGAGCTCCTTGCCATTTATACCCCCTATGTAACGAATACGGCGATTTCCTTTGAGTGTGAGGCGCCGGGGCTTTTGGAGTTTCAGAAAAGAATAGAAAACACGTTAAAAAGATACCCTTATCTTCTGGCTGAGAGCGCCGGCGAAATTCTTGGCTATGCATACACCGGACCCTTTGTGGGGCGGGCGGCCTATGACTGGGCGGCGGAAACTACTATTTATCTGAAAACGGATAAGAAAAAAATGGGAATCGGAAGGGCGCTGTATGAGGCGCTGGAAAAGGTGTCAAGGGCCCAGAATATCCTGAATTTGAACGCCTGTATCGGCTATCCCGAGGCGGAGGACGAATATCTGACGGGGAACAGCGTACAATTCCACGCGCATATGGGTTACCGTATGGTGGGAGAATTTCATAAGTGCGGCTACAAGTTCGGCAGATGGTACAACATGGTCTGGATGGAAAAAATACTGGGCGAGCACAGGGAAAGACCGGAGGAAGTGATTCCATTTCCGGCGTTGGCTGACAGCATGAATTTATGACAAAGGCCTTTTGCAGGAACAGTGTTCCAGCGTCGGCAAAGCTGCGAAAACCGCGTCTGCCGGTAAACCGCAATTTATTGAATTTACACGGCCTTTATGCTATGATGATTTCAGGATAAAAGAGAAGGGAAGGGGCAGGGTTTTTTGCTCCATAGAGAAAAGGTAAAGGAGAAAAGCTATGAATGTTGTTGTTATCGGAGGCGTTGCCGCCGGCACGAAAACCGCTGCAAAGCTGATGCGGCAGGACCGCAGCGCAAAGGTTACGGTTTATACCAAAGGAAAAGACATTTCCTATGCGGGCTGCGGGCTGCCATATTATGTGGGGGGAAGTATTGAAAGCCGTGAGGAGCTGATTGTCAATACTCCTGAAAAGTACGCCGGTCTCACCGGTGTGGAGGTCAGGACCGGAATGGAGGCTGTGGGCATTGACGCGGAGGCAAAAACCGTCAGCTTTGCAAACGGAGAAACGGTTTCTTACGATAAGCTGGTGATTGCCACGGGCGCGGTTCCCTTTGTGCCTGACGTTGCGGGAAAGGAGCTTTCCGGTGTCTTTACCATGCGTACGCCCGACGACGCCATCGGTCTTCGCGAATACATAGACAATAACCATTGCCGCAGCGCCGTGGTGGTGGGAGGCGGTTTTATCGGACTTGAGATTGCGGAAAATCTGCTGGCAAAGGGGCTGAAGGTTACCGTTGCAGATATGGCAGGCCAGGTGATGCCGAATCTGTTTGATGAGGAAATGGCCGCTTATATCCGCCGTCGTCTGCAAAGCAAGGGTATCAGAATTGTCACGGGAGCTGCGCTGGAAGAGATTTTAGGCAGCGGGAGGGCTGCCGGTATCCGTACCAGTGTGGGTACTTTTGAGGGAGAGCTTGTGGTTCTTGCTATCGGTGTTCGTCCCGCAACCGCTTTTCTCTCGGAATCCGGTCTTTTGATGAACCGGGGTACGATTGTGGTGGACGATTGTCAAAAAACAAATTTGAACGATGTATATGCGGTAGGCGACTGCGCGCAGGTTTATAACCGGATTACCGGAAAAGGGCAATGGTCTGCCATGGGCTCTACCGCCAATATCACCGGACGCTGTCTTGCCAGAAACCTGACGGGAGACAGGGCCGTTTATAAGGGGTGCTTCGGCACCGGCGTCGTGAAGCTGGCGGAGGATTTGAATGCGGGCCGCACCGGCCTTACCGAAGCCCAGGCCAGGGATGCGGGCTTTAATGTGATTACTGTTACCTGTGTTACAGACGACAAAGCGCATTATTATCCCGATGCTTCCGCTTTTGTGACCAAGCTGATTGCCGACAGGGATACCCATAAGCTGCTGGGGATTCAGGTTCTGGGAGCAGGCGCGGTAGATAAGATGGTGGATATTGCCGTTACCGGCATTGCCATGGGCGCGGCGGTGGAGGATTTTGATACCATGGACTTTTCCTATGCGCCTCCTTTCTCCACGGCGATTCATCCTTTTGTGCAGGCGTGCTACATATTGGAAAACAAGCTTTCCGGCGCATTTGAGACTTTTACGCCCGCCGAATATGCGGCAGGCGCTGCCAGAGGCTTTCAGGTTATTGATGCGCATCCGGCGGCGGCAATTCCCGGCGCAAAGTGGGTGAACTTAAGCAAGGTTACCGCACCTTTGGAGGGCATTGACCTTAAAGAAAAGCTGCTGCTTGTATGCGCCAGGGGCAAGCGCGGTTACTTTTTGCAAAACCGTTTGAAAGCGCTGGGCTATACCAACACACGTGTGCTTGAGGGCGGCGCTTTTGTCAACAAGGTAAAGGTTGAATTTTCAGGCGGCGTACTGCCTCCCGCGGAAATCAAGCGTGTCAAAGGGCTGGGCTGTCTGCAGGATAAGCGTTTTGCGGATGTTTTCAATGTCCGCGTCATCACCCGGAACGGAAAGATTACCGCCGAAGAGCACCGGGTGATTGCGGAAGCCTCCGAACGCTTCGGCTCCGGCGCGGTTACCATGACCACCCGTCTGACGCTGGAGATACAGGGCGTGAAATATGAAAATATTCAGCCGTTGATTGATTTTCTGGGCGAACACGGTCTGTCCACGGGCGGAACCGGTTCTCTGGTGCGCCCGGTTGTCTCCTGCAAGGGCACGACCTGCCAGTACGGCCTTGCGGATACCTACGGCTTATCGGAAAAGCTGCACGAGCGGTTCTATGTGGGATACCATGATGTGACGCTGCCTCATAAGTTCAAGATTGCTGTGGGCGGATGTCCCAATAATTGCGTAAAGCCCGACTTAAATGATTTGGGTATTGTGGGACAGCGGGTTCCCATGGCGGACTTTTCCAGGTGCCGCGGCTGTAAGAAATGCCAGGTGGAGGAAAACTGTCCTGTCAGGGTTGCGAAAGTGACAGACGGCAAGATTGCCATTGACCCGGATGCCTGCAACAACTGCGGGCGTTGCAAAGGGAAATGTCCTTTCGGGGTGCTGGAGGAGTACAAAGAGGGATTCAAAATATACATCGGAGGCCGCTGGGGCAAGAAGGTTGCCCACGGAACGCCTCTTACAAAGATTTTCGACAGCGAGGAAGAAGTGCTGGAGGTTGTGGAGAGGGCGATTCTCCTGTTCCGCGACGAAGGGATTTCCGGCGAGAGATTTGCCGATACCGTCAGCCGGCTGGGATTTGATTATGTGAATGAAAAGCTGCTTTCCGACACTATCGACAAGGCTGCCGTTTTGCAGAAAACCGTAAAAGGCGGCGCAACCTGCTAAAGAGTATCCCGTAAAATTTTCAGGGGATAATGTGGCCAAAATCACATTGTCCCCTTATTCTGTGGGGGCAACGAGGCAGGCGGGGCGCAGTATTTGCGCAAAGTATGGGAAGTGCCGCGTTCAGCGAAAGGAAAGCCATGCGGGGCGATAAAACGGAAAGGAGATAACCTGTGAAAAAACTGATTTATTGGAAAAGGGTCTGCTTTGCCATGCTGTCCGGCGTTCTGCTCCTGACCGCCTGCGGCGGTGCGTCACATGCGCCGTCCCGCACGGCAAAGTCAGAAACGGCTTCGGAAACGACGTCAGAGACGGCTTTGGAAAGTCCGGAAACGGCTTCCGGAATATCGGAGGCGGCATCGGGTACAGCCGTGACCTTTACGGACGACCTGGGACGAACGGTGACGGCGGACCGGCCCGGGCGGGTGGCGTGCCTGATTGCCAGCTTTGCGGATATCTGGTGTCTTGCCGGAGGGGCGGAGCAGATTGCGGCGGCGACGAACGCTACCTGGACTTATTTTGACCTGCCTCTTGGGGAGGACGTGGTCAATCTGGGAGCCGCAAAGGAGCTGAATCTGGAGGAGCTGATTGCCTGCAATCCTGATTTCGTTCTGGCAAGCTGCGGGACGGACCGGAACCGGGAGCTGGAATCCGCTTTTGACGACATGGGGCTTAACGTGGCGTATTTTCAGGTAGATACCTTTGAGGACTATCTGCGGATGCTGAAAATCTGTACGGAGATTACCGGTCATCCTGAAAATTACGAAACCTTTGGCAGCAGCGTTGAGGCGCAGGTTAAAGAGGCTCTTGCAAGGGCGGACGGTTCGCGCCCGAAGGTTTTGTATATCCGCGCCACGGGGAGCAACTGTAAGGTAAAGGGGAGCGAAGGGAGCGTGCTGGGGGAAATGCTGGCAAATCTGGACTGCGAGAACATTGCGGACAGGGAAAGCAGTCTTCTGGAACAGCTCAGCATAGAGGCAATACTGCAAAATGACCCGGATTATATTTTTGCGGTGCTGCAAAGCGCAGACCCGGCGGACGCGCAGAAGGTTCTGGAAACGACGCTTCTTGAAAATCCGGCATGGAATACGCTGACAGCCGTGCACGAGGGGAAATATTTCGTGATGGATTCGAATCTTTACAATTTAAAACCAAACGGACGATGGGGGGAAGCTTATGAGCAATTGGCGGATATTCTCTACCCGGCACAGTAAAAGTATTTTCTGGCTGTCGCTGTGCGCTCTTGTTCTGGCGGCGGCAGCGCTGAGTCTGTGGACGGGCTCGGTGGCCCTTTCCCCTGTGCAGGTGCTTGATGTGCTGATTGGGAAGGACACATCTTCCACCGCAGCCCGGATTATTATTTACAGCCGTCTGCCCCGCACCTGCGCTGCGCTTCTGGCGGGCGCAGCCCTGGCGGTTTCCGGCGTGGTGATTCAGACGGTGCTGGGTAATCCACTGGCGTCCCCCGGGGTTATCGGCGTCAACTCCGGCGCGGGATTTGCCGTGGCGCTTTGCTGCGCCGTAGCGCCCATCTCCCAGCAATATACGCCTTTTATTGCTCTTTGCGGCGCGCTTACGGCGGCTCTTGTGGTAACGGGGCTGTCCTGGCGCACCGGCGCGTCCCGGATAACCGTGGTTCTTGCGGGAGTCGCCGTTTCCGCTTTGTTTGGCGCGGGGATTGATGCGATGGTGACGCTGAAACCGGAGGCTTTGGACGGCGTTGCGGATTTTCGTGTGGGGGGTTTTAGCGGCGTCACCATGGCAAGGCTTGCCCCCGCTGCGGGCCTGATTCTTGTCAGCGTGGCGGTTGTGCTTTCCCTTGCCCGGCAGATGGATATTCTCGGGCTGGGCAGCGATACTGCGAAAAGCCTCGGACTTCCTGTGGGAGCGGTGCGCTTTCTTTTGCTGTTTCTGGCGGCGGTTCTGGCAGGGGCGGCTGTGAGTTTTTGCGGCCTTATCGGTTTTGTGGGGCTGATAGTTCCCAACACCATGCGGCGTTTACTGGGAGAAAGCAGCCTTTCGTTGACGGCGGCCTCGGCGCTGGCGGGCGCTTTTTTCGTGACGGTGTGCGACGTGCTGGCAAGAATATTATTTTCCCCCTTTGAGCTGCCGGTGGGAATTATACTGGCATTTGCGGGCGCGCCCTTTTTTCTGTGGCTTTTGCTCCGGCAGAAAGGGGTGCGCGCATGATTCGGATAAAAAATCTTTCCGCCGGCTATTTTGGAAAGCCTGTAATCGAGAAGGTAACCATGGAATTTCAACCGGGTAAAGTGACGGTTCTGACGGGTCCGAACGGCAGCGGGAAGTCCACGCTGCTGAAAGCGGCGTTAGGGCTTTTGCCGGCCATGGAGGGTGAAGTTTTGTACGGGGAAACGGATATCTGTCTGTTGAAACGCAGGCAAATAGCCCGGAAAGCGGCGTTCCTGACCCAGAGCCGGAACACGCCCTCCATTCGGGCGCTGCAGATGGTGCTTCACGGGCGGTTTCCCTATCTGTCCTATCCCAGATATTACGGAAGGGAGGACTATGAGATTGCCCGCGGAGCCATGGATACCACAGGCAGCCGGCAGCATGAAAATACCAATATCACTCAGCTTTCCGGCGGTCAGCGTCAGGGCGTTTATCTGGCAATGGCTCTGGCGCAGGACACCCGGACAATTTTCATGGACGAGCCCACCACTTATCTGGACATCAGCCATCAGTTCCGGCTGATGGAGACTGCAAAGTCCCTTGCCCGGGAAGGAAAGGCGGTGGTTCTGGTTCTGCACGATATTTCTCTGGCGCTTCGTGAAGCGGACGTTATTGCGGTTTTTCAGGATGGCAGACTGCTTTGCTGCGACACGCCGGAGATTGTTTATCAGAAAGGCGTCATGGAGGAGGTGTTCGGCGTAGGCATACACCGCATGGACACTCCCCATGGCATTCAGTATTATTGTACCCCGAAGGAGGTATGAAATGCCCTTTTTTCCCATGTTTATAGATTTGAAAGACAAACCGGTGCTGATTGCAGGAGGCGGCAGAGTAGCTCTCCGCAAGCTTGAAAAGCTGTCGCCCTACGGCGGAAAGCTTTCGGTGGTCGCGCCGGATATTCTGCCCGGGATTGCGGATTTTCCCGGTGTAAAATTGAAACGGCGCGGTTTTAAGGCTTCCGATTTGCGCCCCCGTCCGGCGCTGGTGATTGCTGCCACGGACAGCAGAGAGGTAAACCGTCGGATATCCCGTCTTTGCCGGAATCGCCATATTCCGGTAAATGTGGCGGACGACCCGGCTCTGTGCAGCTTTTTGTTTCCGGCGCTGGTGCATCAGGGCGCTTTTTCGGCGGGAATTTCCACCGGAGGGGCAAGCCCTGTGGCGGCGGCTTATTTCAAGGAGCGGATAAAGGAGCTGCTTCCCGAAGGGCTGGAGGGACTTCTTTTATGGCTGGAGTCTCTTCGGCCGGCGGTAAAAGCCGCCGTACCGGAGCAAAGCAGGCGGGGGGAGATATTCCGCAGGCTGTTTGAGGCCGGCATGGCGAAAGGAGCGCCGTTGACCCGGGAGGAGACCGGAAGGTACATTGCCGGAGAAGGGCAGGGGGTTGCGGCGGGGGAAAAGGACGCTGCCGGAGAAGTGCAGGGCATTGCGACGGCGGAAAAGAACGCTGCCGGTAAAGGGCAGGACATTGCCGAGGCGGGGAAGGATACTGCCTGCGGACTGCCGGGCAGCGTTGCGCTTGTAGGGGCAGGCTGCGGTAAGGCGGATTTGATTACGCTGCGGGGACTGCGGCTCCTTCAACAGTGTCAGGCTGTAGTATACGACGACCTGATTGACGAGGAGCTTCTGGATGCGCCTCCTGAATCCGCAGAGAGAATCTATGTGGGAAAACGCAGCGGCGTACATGCCGCATCGCAGGAGGAAATCAATCAAAGGCTGATTGGCCTGGCACGCTCCGGCCTTAAGGTGGTGCGCCTTAAGGGAGGCGACCCCTATCTTTTCGGGCGTGGCGGCGAGGAAATGACGGCGCTTAAGGCTGCCGGAATTTTCTGTCAGGAGGTTCCCGGGATTCCCTCTCCAATGGGGATTGCGGCGGAGGCGGGGATTCCGGTGACTCACCGGGGGATAAGCCGCAGCCTGCATATTGTGACGGCGCATACCGCGGATACGAAGGACGGGCTTTTCGAGGATTTTGACGCGCTGGCAAAGCTCTCAGGCACACTGGTATTTCTGATGGGACTCGCGCATCTGCCGGTGGTTGCCGCCCGTCTGATTGCCGCCGGGAAGGACCCAAAGACGCCCTCGGCGGTTATTTCCGGCGGTAATGCGCCGAATCCTGCCTGTGTCCGCGCTTCTCTGGACGCCATTGCGCAGGCGGCGGATAATGCCGGTGTGTCCGCGCCCGCCATTATTTTAGTTGGCGGCGTGACGGCCATGGATTTATCCGCAGACGAGCCCTTGAAGGGTGTCCGGGTCGGGCTCACAGGTACGCCGGAGATTGAGAAAAAACAGAGGGTTGCCCTGCAGGCTCTGGGGGCGGAAACGGTGTGGGCAGTACGTTCTGAAATTAAGGAACTGCCGGGAGCTTATGACTGGCGGCGGCTGTCAGTGGATTCCGACTGGCTTGTATTCACCAGCGCGAACGGAGTGAGGGCCTGTTTCCGACAGTTGGCGGAAACAGATAAAGATATGGATTGGCTTTCCTGGAATAGAAATTTTCTAAAGGGAAAGAAATTTGCGGTTATAGGCGCAGCTACGGGAGCTGCACTGGCCCGGTACGGTATAGATGCCGACGTTTGCCCAGATACGTATACCAGCGAGCATCTTGCGTCTGCCATTGCGGCTGTGGCAAAGCCGGGGGAGAGGGTGACATTGCTTCGTTCGGCCCTCGCCACAAAGACGCTTCCGGAGATGCTGCAAAAGTCGGGGTTTGTCGTGGAGGATATTCCGGTTTATGACCTGGAGAGCAGTCCCGGGGCGGCGAGTCTTCCGAAGCTGGATTATCTCACCTTTTCCAGCGCCGGGGGTGTGGAGTCCTTTTTTAAACAGCATGGCGCGGTCCCAAAAGGAGCCTGCTGCGTTTGTATCGGGAGCGTTACCGCCAAGGCTCTGGCACAGCATACGGACACTTACTTTCTTACTGCATCGGAGGTTTCCGGGGAGGTTTCCGGGAAGATTTCCGCGGAGGGGATTGTGGAGGCGATTCTGCATGACAGGGAATCCAAACGCCGCCCGGACGGGAAACAAGGTCAAAGACCCCGCAGCAAGCTGACGGGGCATTGACCCTCGCGGCATTCGTCAAATGGATGCTCCGCATCCGCTTGACTCATTGTTCGCGGGAATAACAAAAATCCTTGTTAATTTATCCGAAATTCCGTATAATAAAATCAGCGCAGGAGGTGAATGCAGGAGATGGGTATTTATTTAAATCCGGGGAATAAAAATTTCTGGAAAGCAATCCGTTCTGAAATCTATGTGGATAAGACGGAGCTGATAGGATATACAAACAGGTATTTAAACACGCGAGAGCAATTTATCTGCGTCAGCAGACCGCGGCGTTTCGGGAAATCCATGACCCTTGAAATGCTGGCGGCATACTATAGCCTTGGCTGTGATTCGGAAGAATTGTTTAGGGGATATAAAATAGAGAAGCATGCGACTTTTAAAGAGCATCTGAACAGGTATGACGTGATTTTCCTCAATATGCAGAGGTTCCTCAGCAGGGCAAAAAATCAGGAAGTGACGGAATATCTGGAAAAGGTTGTCATTGCGGAAATCCGTCAGGCATACGGGGAGCTGTTTTCAGAGCAGGAGACAAATCTTACCGCCGCCCTGGAACAGATTTATGCGGCGACGGAGAGGCAGTTCATTTTCCTGATAGACGAGTGGGACTGCATTATGCGAGAGGAAAAGGAAGCCGAGGCATTGCAGAAGCATTACCTTGATTTCCTGCGCAATCTTTTAAAGGACCAGCCCTATGTTGCGCTCGCTTATATGACGGGGATTCTCCCGGTGAAAAAGTATGGCTCCCATTCGGCCCTTAACATGTTTGCTGAATATTCCATGACAAACCAGTATGTTTTTGAGGAGTATACAGGTTTTACTGAAAATGAGGTAAAAGAGCTTTGCGAGCGGTATCACATGGATTTTGAGATGACAAGCAGCTGGTATGACGGGTACAGGTTTAAGAGATTTCAGCATGTATATAACCCAAAGTCTGTGGTGGAGGCAATGAGATGTCGGGATTTCTCCAATTACTGGACATCTACCGAGACTTATGAGGCGCTTAAAATTTACATGGATATGGACTTTGACGGACTCCGGGGGGATATTGTGCGGATGCTTGGCGGCGGACGGGTCAAGGTCAATACACGCAGCTTTCAGAACGATATGCATACGTTTAAAACAAGAGATGATGTATTGACGCTTTTGATTCATCTGGGGTATCTTGCCTATGATTCCGATAGCAGGGAGGTATATATCCCGAACGGGGAAATTATCGAGGAGTTTGAAAACGCCATGAGCGCCGGGGGCTGGCAGGAAATCATGAGAATTCTGAAAGCATCGGAAAAGCTTCTGGAAGACACTCTTTCGTGCAATGAGGAAAGGGTGGCGGAGGGGCTTGACAGGGCGCATACGGAGGCGGCGTCCATTCTTTCCTATAATGATGAAAATTCCCTTGGATGCGCCATTGGCCTTGCCTACTACAGCGCAAGGAAGGATTACAAAATCATCAGGGAGCTTCCGTCGGGACACGGCTTTGCAGACGTAGTATTTCTGCCGCTGCCCCGCACAGGCAAGCCCGCAATTATCGTGGAATTAAAATACGGCAAATCTGCCGGCGAGGCAGTCCGGCAGATAAAGGAGAGGCAGTATTTCAGAGCTTTGGAAGGGTATGGCGGTGAAATTTTGCTTGTTGGTGTGAATTACGATAAAAACAATAGTAATAAGCCCCACAGCTGCGTCATTGAAAAGCTGACGGTATGACACAGCGTTACATCATCGAAAATCCCCACAGATTATTAATCTGGTAGCGGATAGTCTCAAAATCCCATTGTCTGCTGCTTCTTGCAATGCTGTTGGGGTCGTTTACCATAAAGCCGTTCTCGTCATAATCATAAATCATTATGAAGTGGCCTGTGGTGGTAAAGTCGCCGGGGCGCATGGCGCAGACGATGGGGCATCCTCTGTCAAGATACTGCTTCATGGCTTCTTCGTCCAGCCCAAGCTCTCTGGCGTTTATTCCGTAATGGGCGGCGCCCTCTGTCATATAGCTCCAGAGGGTTCCCTGACCTTCCATATAATAGCCGTTATCCATGCCGAATCTGGCAAGGGCGTCCGGCGTGGCTTTTTCATCTCTTGTCAGGGAAAAAATCACCATGGACAGGCAGGTGGGACCGCAGCCTGATATGCTGATGCTGCTTCTCCCGTAAGGAGAATAGCCCCATCTCTTATCCCATTGCAGAAACAGCGGAAAATTCTGTCCTTTTTCCTCCCCGTTTATGCCGCCCGTCACGGTGCCGTCGGAGGTAAGATACCCCTTTACAAAATCCGTCATCTCCTGATTGGCGGCAAGGGCTGCAAGGAGCTCCTCGGGATATTTTTCACGCTCGGCATAAATCCCGGCAATATCCTCATTTTCCCGGGCAAGCTGCGCCAGCTTTTCCTCCACCTCCTTATCCTCGAGAAGCCTTAAGGTGTCGGGAGCGGTTTTATCGCTGTCCTTCTTCCCGGAAAGGGGAGTGGCGTTTGCGCGGGATATGGTGATATAGTCGTAAACCGTGGTCGTTTTTTCTTTCAGCGGTTTATTGATAAAAGGTAAAATCCTGGGCAGGAGGACCACAATCAGACTGGCCGCCAGACCAAGGGTCACGCCGCCGAGAACGATATTGCAGATACGTTTGAATATCAGCAGTCCGCAGCGCTTTTTTCTGGATTTTACATGTTTCTTTTTTCTGCGTTTCTGAGCCATTTTTACCTCTCATGTGAATGTATTTGCCTCCTGCGAAGGAGCCGGATTTTATTAACAATAAGCTGGCTCGCGGAGCGTGACAGCGTTTGTTCCGTAAAAAAGCATAGCAACTTATTCTCTAAAGAATCTCTAACTGAAAATTGTTTCGTGTTTCAGAGTAATAGTGACTTGTATAATTGTCAATAATGTGCGAAAATTCTTTAGAAAAGATTATGTAAATGTTAGGAAATTCAGGAGGAACAGACTGTGAAGATATTTATTACCATGCCCCACACACCTATACCCGACAGTTTTTTCACGCCGGAAATCATGGCGGAGCTGGGACGCTCGGGGGAGGTTTGCCGCAACCCCTACGACAGGGATTTGACAGCGGAAGAATTAATCGATATGGCGAAAGATGCGGAGATTCTCATGACGGGATGGGGAACCTGCTATCTGGAAAAGGAAATTGTGGCGGCGCTTCCGAAGCTGCGCCTGATTGCCCATACCGCCGGCTCCGTGGCGATTCTGGCTTCGCCCGATATCTATGAAACCGGCGTCCGCGTCATCAGCGGAAACGACATTTTTGCGCAGTCCGTCGCGGAAGGGTGTCTGTGCTATACCCTTGCCGCCCTTCGGAGAATCGAGCACTATACCGGCGAAATCCGAAAGGGCAGGTGGCTTGAGAGCGGCTTTGAAAATAAGGGGCTGATTGGAAAAAAGGTGGGGATTGTGGGCTTCGGCGCCATTGCAAAGTATTTTCTGGAATTAATCCGGTGGTTTCGCTGCGAGGTGCTGATTTATTCCTCCCATCTGACCGAAGATGAGGCGGAAAGGTACGGAGGGCGGAAGGCGTCTCTTTCGGAAATCTTTTCCACATGCGACGTGGTAAGTATCCATTCTTCCCTGACCCCGGCTACGGAAGGGCTGATTACGAGGGAGCTTCTTGAAAGCATTAAGGAGGATGCCCTTCTGGTGAACACCTCGAGAGGCAAGGTGATTGATGAAAAGGCGCTGTTTGAGCTTCTCAAGAAAGGGCGGTTCCACGCGGCGCTGGATGTCTATGAGGAGGAGCCTTTAAAGGAGGATAATCCCATAAGACAATGTAAAAACGTATTGCTGATGCCCCACATGGCAGGCCCCACCGTGGATATGCGGAGGGTGGTTGCTGCGGGGCTTGCAAAGGACATACAGAGATTTGTCAGGGGCGAAAAGCTGGTTTACGAGATTACGGAGGAACAGGCCGGGCGGATGACCCGGGGATAAAGCCGGCAGCGGGAAACAGGCGGCTGCGTATAAATCCGGCAAACGCCTGTGCTGAAAGTCTGCAGGCAAAAAGAGGAGAAAAAATCATGTTATATTTTGAAAACGATTATTGTGAAGGGGCTCACGAGTCCATTTTGAAAAGACTGGCGGAAACCAACATGGAAAAGCTGCCCGGCTACGGCGGGGATAAGTACTGCGAGTCCGCCAAAGATAAAATACGCAAGGCCTGCGGCTGTCCCGACGGGGATGTTTATTTCCTTGTGGGAGGAACCCAGACGAACGCGGTTGTTATCGGCTCCATGCTGAAACGATATGAGGGCGTGCTTGCGGCGGCTACCGGCCACGTCAGCCTTCACGAGGCGGGGGCCATCGAGTATACAGGGCACAAGGTTCTGGCGCTGCCTCAAAGAGACGGGAAAGTTTCGGCCGGGGCGGTGGCGGACTACATGGAAACCTTTTATCAGGATGAAAGCCACGAGCACATGGTATTTCCCGGCATGGTCTACATTTCCCATCCCACGGAGTACGGAACCTTATATTCGAAAAAGGAGCTTAAGGAGCTTTCCGCCGTATGCGAAAGATATCGCCTGCCCCTTTTTCTGGACGGCGCAAGGCTGGGATACGGTCTTGTCAGCCCGGACAGCGATGTGACTCTGGAAGATATCGCCCGTTATACCTCCGTTTTTTACATCGGCGGGACAAAGGTGGGCGCACTGTGCGGCGAGGCCGTGGTTTTTCCGAAAAAGGCTCCGGCTCATTTCCTGACCATGATGAAGCAGCAGGGCGCGCTTCTTGCAAAGGGAAGACTTACCGGAATCCAGTTCGATACTCTTTTTACGGATAATTTGTACATGGAAATCAGCAAAAATGCAATAGAAACGGCAAAAATCCTGAAAAAGGCGCTGACGGATAAGGGCTATCGGCTGCTTCTCGATACGCCCACCAACCAGATTTTTGTTATACTGGAGAACCGGAGAATGGAACAGCTCCGGGAAAGCGTGGTGTTCAGCTTCTGGGAAAAATATGACGAGAACCATACCGTGGTGCGGTTTGCCACAAGCTGGGCCACAGGGAGGGAGGAGCTTGAGGAGCTGATTCGCCTCCTGTAGAAAGACCCCGCAGTCTGGCTGCGGCGGAAGCTTGATGCCTCGTCAGCTTGTTGCGGGGGCTTTGACTTGATGCCCCGCAGCTTACTGCGGGGTATTTGACTTTTGTTTATCCAGCAGGGGCCGTGAAAACTTCACGTTGAAAAACTCAATCAAAGGCCCCATGAAAAAGGCGGTGACCAGCGTCCCGACGCCGGGAAGCAGGCCGCAGAGGGTGCCCACAATCACACAGATAACATCACAGCCTATCCGGCAGAACCGGAAAGGCTTTTTGCTTTTATTGGAAATGATAATTGGAATGGCGTCGTAGACGGAAACGCCCAAATCGGAGGTCATATACAGGGAGGAGGCGAAGCACATCAACACAACCCCCACAAGCAGCATCGCGACGCGCAGCGCCATAGAGGGGGAGGGCGCAAGGCGGCTGATGGCAGCCTGTGAAAAATCGGCGATATAGCCGGTCAGAAACATGTTGATAAAGGTGGCAATGCCTATGTAGTGCTTATCCAGAAAGAAATCCAGCACCAGCATGAGAAAGCAGATGCCGGTGTAATAAGTCCCGTAGGAGATGCCGCCCATAAAACGCTGCCAGCTTCCCTGGGCAAAGCATTGGAAGGGGTCCACGCCAAATAGCGAACATTTGAAAAATCCAACGGCAATGGCACACAGGACGACGCCCGCAATGGTCATGACGATACGGGGGCGGAATTTATCGGGAAGTTTTGTTTTCATGGTTTTATCCTCGCTTCTGTGGTTTTTTGCTGTGCCGTTCAGCCCGCAGGCTTCATCGGAGCCTGCGTCTGCTTTCATTATACACGCCGGGGGCGGCCGGTCAACTGAAATTTACAGATTCCAAAACGTGAAAGGCTTTCCAAACAGGGAGCCTTTTGCTATACTCTAGATATAAAGTTTTATTATAGAAATGAATTTAAACCGGAGCCCGGATTTACGGGCCGGCGGCATGGGAGATTGGTATGATAAGTCAGACTTTAAGAGAAGCAAGAAAATACGAAGAAGCAACCGAGAAAATGATATCCGGGGACGACCGCCCGAAATTTCACTTATCAGCCCGGGTGGGCTGGATGAACGACCCCAACGGTTTTTCCTTTTATAACGGTCAGTACCACATGTTTTATCAGTATCATCCTTATGACAATATCTGGGGGCCTATGCATTGGGGACACGCGGTGAGCGGCGACCTTCTGCATTGGGAGTTCCTTCCGGCCGCGCTGGCGCCGGACGAGCCCTACGACAGGGACGGATGCTTTTCGGGAAGCGCGGTTTCCCTTCCCGACGGCAGGCAGCTTCTGATGTACACCGGCGTGATAAAGGAGCGGCAGGCAAACGGAGGCTTTAGCGAAGTGCAGACTCAGTGCCTTGCCGTGGGGGACGGCATGGATTACGGGAAATATGAGAAAAATCCCGTGCTGGATGAAAAGGCTTTGCCAGAGGGCGCGAGCCGCTACGATTTCAGGGACCCGAAGATGTGGAAGAAAAAGGACGGGACTTATTACTGCGTTGCGGGGAACCGCGCCGCGGACGGCAGCGGCCAGATTCTTCTTTTTGAAAGCCCGGACGGCTATAACTGGCAGTATAAAAAGGTGCTTGCCGCCAACAATAACCGCTTCGGGAAAATGTGGGAGTGCCCGGACTTCTTCCCGCTGGACGGGAAATGGGTTCTGATTGCCAGTCCTATGGACATGCTTCCCAGCGGCTTTGAGTATCACAACGGCAACGGAACCTTATGCCTTCTGGGGGATTTTGACGAGGATACGGAAACCTTCACGGAGGAGCACAACCAGTCCGTGGATTACGGGATTGATTTTTATGCGCCCCAGACGGTTCTTGCGCCGGACGGACGCCGCATTATGATTGGATGGATGCAGAACTGGGACACCTGCAATTTCAGGACCCAGAATATTTCCTGGTTCGGTCAGATGAGCCTGCCCAGAGAGCTGTCGGTTCAAAACGGAAGGCTGTACCAGAAGCCGATAAGGGAGCTTGAAAACATGCGCCGGGGCAAGGTATCTTATCAGAATGTTGCCGTTTCAGACACCGTCAGGTTGGAGGGAATCAAAGGACGGAAGGTGGATATGGAGCTTGCCATCCGCCCGGAAGACGCCGGGGAGATGTATCAGAAATTTGCGGTGCGGTTTGCCCAGAACGAGAAGTACCAGACCTCGCTGAGCTTCCGGCCCCGGGAATCCATTTTAAAGATTGACAGAAAGTTTTCCGGCTCGAGAAGGGCGATTATCCATCAGAGAAGAAGCCGGGTAAACAGCCGGAACGGGGAATTAAAGCTGCGGATTATTCTGGACAGGTTCAGCGTGGAGGTATTTGTCAACGACGGAGAACAGGTTATGACGGCGATTATCTATACGGAGCAGCAGGCGGACGGGATTTCGTTTTTCGGGGACGGCGCCCTTAAGATGGATGTTGTGAAGTATGAGCTGGTTTGAGAGAAGCTCTGATTTGTGGATGCATAAAGATATGGTGTGAAAGGACAGTTGGGGTATGAGTTTATACAGCATTTTACTGGCGGATGACGAGGAGGAGGTCCGCAAGGGGATTATAAGGAAAATTGACTGGGAGAACCTGGGATTTCAGGTGGTGGGAGACGCCGAAAACGGTCAGGAGGCGCTGGAAAAAATCGAACAGCTAAAGCCTGACGTGGTGATGACGGATATCCGTATGCCGTACATGGACGGCCTTACGCTGTCAAAAAGAATCCGCCAGAAGTACCCTTCCACCAAAATTCTGATTTTTTCGGGATATGACGATTTCGAGTATGCCCAGCAGGCAATCAAGCTCAACGTGACGGAGTATATTTTAAAGCCCGTAAATGTGGAGGAACTGACGGAAATCCTGAACCGTGTCAGGGATAATCTGGATGAGGAAATCGAGCAGAGGCGGAATGTCCGCCGGCTTCGCGAGAGCTATCAGAACAGTCTCCCTATTCTCAGAGAAATTTTTTTAAACGATTTGGTAAAGGGGAATGTGCCGGAGGGGGAAGTCCGCGCCAGGCTGGAGGAGTACGGCGTAAATATTCTGGGCGCTTCAAAGTGGATGGCGGCGGTTATCAGCACGGAAACGCCGGAGAAGGAGGAGCAGGATTCCCTTCCCCTTAAGCGGGAGCTGATTCCGATTTCCGTGAAACAGTTTATGGAGGATTCCTTAAAGCAGTACTTCCGTTTCGCCATATTCAATTCTACCGGCAATATCATCATCATTGTGGCAATTGACGAATTTAATACTCAGGCAGGCTTTATTGACGCGCTGGAGGATACCTGCAAGGAGGCCAGGAAAATTCTCGGGGTGACGATAACCGTCGGCGTGGGACATGAAAGCGGGAAGCTTGAGCAAATCGGAGAGTCCTATCAGGCGGCGGTGGACGCTTTGGGCTATCAGGCGATTGTGGGGACGGGCGGCCCTATTTTCATAAGGGATATGGAGCCGGTAAACCGGGGAAGGCTGCAGCTCAGCCAGAAAGACGAGGTTGCGCTGGAAACGCAGATAAAATTCGGAACCCCCGAAACCATTGAGCAGATGGTGCGGGAAATGATGGGAAGAATGGAGGACACCAGAGTCCACGCCAGCCAGTATCAGGTATATATGCTGTCTCTGGTCAACTGCATTATGCGTATGATGCAGCAGTACGATATGGATTTGCGGCAGATTTTTGACGGGCAGAACGGACTGGCTAAGTGGATGGACGACGCCGGGAAAAGAGAGGAGTTTACCGGATGGCTGATTGAGGCGGCGTGCCGGATGAACGAGGTGATAAACCGCCGCCGGGACAATACTGCCAGAGCGGTTATTGAAGAAGCAAAAAAATACATAAAGGAAAATTACCGGAATCCCGATTTGTCGGTGGAGATGATTTGCAGACAGCTCCAGATGAGCCCGGCATATTTTTCAACCATATTCAGAAAGGAAACGGGGAAAACCTGTGTGGCCTATTTAACGGACATACGTCTGCAGCGGGCGGTGGAGCTGCTTCGGGAGACAAGCGACAAGACCTATGTGATTGCCGATAAGGTGGGATACCCGGAGCAGAATTATTTCAGCTATGTGTTTAAAAAGAAATTCGGCGTCTCTCCCACGAAGTTCAGGGAGGTATAACCCGGCAAAAGGCGGCCCTGGCAGGGATAGCTTTGGCGGGAAGCCCCGGTAAAGGCCAAAATTGCCGGGCAGGCGCGCGGCATGGGAGGATGAGATGGAAAAGCCCCGAAAAACAGAACTCTTTCAGAAATCAAGTATCCGCTATACGATTTTCATTTATTTTACGGTCAGCGCGCTGATTATGATTGTTCTGATAGGGGCGGCGGTATATGGCCGTCTGGCGGGCTGGGTTTCGGATACGCTTCGGAAGGAAAACCAGGTCGTGATTAATCAGATAAACCTTTCCGTGGACTCCTATCTGCGGACAATCATGCGTCTGTCGGATTCTCTGTATTACGGCGTGATAAAAAACGCCGATTATCAGGCGGAGGCGGAGATGGTGGACAGCGAAATGATGCTGCTGTACGACAATAACAAGGACTTTGTTTCCAATATCGCGCTGCTTTCCAAGGACGGGGAGCTTTTGTCGGCGGTACCGGCGGCGCGGCTGAAAACAGACCTGGACGTGACGGAGGAAAAATGGTTTAAGGACACACTGGAGCACCCGGAAAATCTGCATTTTTCCATGCCTCATGTGCAGTATATTTTTGACAGCAGCGGGAATCAGTACCGGTGGGTAATCACCCTGTCCCGGGCGGTAGAGGTCACAAAGGGAACCTCCACCTCTCAGGGAGTTTTGCTGATTGATATGACCTACGAGAGCCTTCGCTATATGCTGGACAACATTTCCCTGGGGGAGCGGGGATATTTGTATCTGCTCGGCAGCGACGGCGGACTGATTTATCATCCAAAGATGCAGCTCATCGACGCCGGTCTGGCTGAGGAAAACATCGGGACAGCCAGAAGCTACAGGGACGGCGATTATCAGGAGGTTTATCAGGGGGAAAAGCGGGATATTATCGTCAAGACGGTAGGATATACGGGATGGAAAATTATCGGAGTAATCCCGGAGCAGGGACTTTCTCTGGACAATCTGAAGGTAAAGCTTTTCATGGTGTTTATGGCGGCGTTTTTCCTGTTTTTGCTGGCGGTGATTAACGCGTATATTTCCGCCAGAATCACGGCGCCCATTCAGGAGCTGGAAAAATCCGTAAATGCCCTTGAGGCGGGGGAGCTGGACGCGGAGGTATACATGGGAGGCTCCTATGAAATCCGGCACCTGGGCCGTTCCATCAGCGATATGGCAAAGCGGATTCAGACGCTGATGGACGATATTGTGATGGAGCATGAGTCCAAGAGAAAAAGCGAGTTTGATACGCTCCAGTCGCAGATTAATCCGCATTTTCTCTACAATACCCTTGACATTATCGTGTGGATGATTGAAAACGAGCAGAAGCAGGAGGCGGTAAAGGTTGTGACGGCGCTGGCAAGGTTTTTCCGCATCAGCTTAAGCAAGGGCAAAAGCATCATCCCGGTAAGGGATGAGCTGGAGCACGTGCGCAATTACCTTATGATTCAGCAGAAAAGATTCAAAAACAAGTTTACCTATCAGATAGAGGCGGGGGCCGAGGTGTTTTCCATGGCGTCCCTAAAGCTGATGCTGCAGCCCCTTGTGGAGAATGCAATTTATCATGGGATGGAGTTTATGGACGGAGACGGTGAAATTCTTATCAGGGTATGGCAGGAGGGTGAAAAGCTGATTTTTATTATCAGGGACAACGGTCTTGGCATGACGAAGGAGAAGGCGGAGGGGCTTCTGACGGGAGAAACCCATTCCGTTTCGGGAAAAGGCTCCGGGATTGGGGTGAAAAATGTGAACGAGAGAATCAGGCTGTATTTCGGAGAAGGGTACGGTCTTTCCATCTTTTCAGAGCCGGACGAGGGAACAACCATACAAATCAGTCTGCCGGCAGTTTCCTGCCAGGAGCTTATGCGGGAGGAGAGCCGACAATGATGAAAAGTATGACGGGGAAAGAAAAGTTTTTCTGGATATCCTACGGCATTGGGCTGACCTTCCTTTTCCTGCTCTCCTCCACGGATTTGATAATCAAGGAGGAGGAGGCGAAGGTTCATCCGATATCGGTGATTGTGGAGGCGGATTCGGACGACAACTATGTGAATTTCAGGAAAGGGATGGATTTGGCGGCCGTGGAGCTGAACGCCGACGTGAACTTTATTACCTTATATGAAAAGGGAAACAGGCGTCAGCAGGAGGAGCTTCTCAAAAGGGAGCAGCAGGACGGCAGCAGCGCGCTGATTGTGGCTCCGGTAAACGGGGAGGCGGTTCTTGCGATGCAGGAGGAAAATCAGCTTGTGCTGCCTCTGGTTTTCATAAATTCAGAGACCGTCGGGGAGCCGGGGACAGGAAAAACCGCGGCGGTTACTTTCGATTATTTCACTATGGGGGAAAAGCTGGGGAAGGAAATTGCGGCGGTCCGCAGTCCGAATGAGAAGCTTTATTTTCTGGAAAACGAGGCGATGAGCGTGGCCGGGCGAAAATTCATGGAAGGGATTCGAAGCGGCGCGGCGGAGGGCTCCGAGGGCCCGGCGGCCTCTTATGCGTGGGCGCCGGAAGCCGAAAAGGGGAAAATACTGGAAAAGCTGACGGAGGGCTGGACGCAGAAAATTATCCTTGTGGCGCCGGAGCCGGAAAGCCTTCTGGAGGCCGCGCAGATGCTGGAGGATATAGAAGGGGCAAAGGAATGGGTCACTGGCCTTTACGGCAGGGGGAGCAGCGTTCCGATTTTGAATTTTCTGGATAAGGGAATTATCAAAGGGTTATGTATAACGGATGATTTCAGCGCCGGGTATCTGAGCGTAAAGGCAGCCATAGAGCTTGCGGAAGGGGGCGCCGTGCAGACGGGGAATTACCTGGACAGCTATTTCATCCGGCGGGGGGATTTACGAGATGAGAAGTATGAAAAAATATTGTATCCTGTTGAGTGAGCTGTGGCTGTGCGCGTTTTTCCTGCTTACCGGCTGCGCGGGGACGAAAGGGGCGGAGGAAAAAAAGTCCATCCGAATCGGCGTCAGCCTGTACCGGGGGGACGACACCTTTCTGAACAATATCCGGGGGGAGCTTGAACGGTGCGCCAAGGATTTTGAGCAGGAAAAGGGCGTGAAGGTAACTCTGGATATTCAGGACGCCAAGGGGAACCAGAATACGCAGAACGACCAGGTGGAGCGTTTCCTTGCGCTGGGATGCGATGTGCTTTGTATCAATCCGGTGGACAGGACGGCGGCTTCCGTGCTCATTGACAAGGCGATGGCGGCGCAGACGCCGGTAATCTTCTTTAACCGCCAGCCGGTGGCGGAGGATATGGACCGCTGGGACAGGATTTTCTATGTGGGGGCCGAGGCGAAGGCGTCCGCCGTTCTGCAGGGGAGCATTGTGGTGGACGGCTACAGGGAAAACCCGGAGAAGCTGGATTTGAACGGAGACGGCGTGGTGAGCTACGTGCTTCTGGAGGGAGAGAGCAGCCATCAGGATTCCCTGATTCGCACGGAATGGTCGGTTCAGACCTTAAAGGACGGGGGCGTTCCCATTGAAAAGCTTACAGGCGGGATTGCCAACTGGGAGAGAAGCCAGGCCTCCGCGCTGATGGAACAGTGGCTGGAAAAATATCCCGGAAGGATTGAGCTTGTGATTTGCAACAACGACGATATGGCGCTTGGAGCCATCGACGCAATGGAAAGAGCGGGAATGGAAGGCATTGCCGTTGTGGGTATCGACGGAACCACGCCGGGGCTTGCGGCGGTGGAGAGCGGAAAGCTCATGGGAACCGTGGCCATCGACAGGACCCAGTATGCGGGGGCGATTCTGGCCATTGCGACGGGCGAGGCGCTTGGATGGGAGCCGGATGCAAAGCTGGAGTTTGAGGACGGGAAATATTATCAGTGCCCGTGGCAAATTGTTGTAAAAAAATGAAAAATCAGGATAAAAATTGAAAAATTCGATAAGAAACGAAAAAAATCTTATAGAAAATGCCGGAAGAAATCAGTATAATGAGAGTGTCAGTGATACATATTGATTAAACTGACGCAGAAAACCATTTTTATCAAAAAGGGAGGAAAAAACATGAAACTCACAAAGAAAGTACTTGCTTTGTTACTGGCTTCCTGTCTGATGGTTGCTCTCACAGCCTGCGGCGGAGGCGACAAGACAGCCGCTACATCCAGCGCGGATGACGCAGCCACAACAACCGACGACGCGGCTCCGGCGGAAACAGAAACGGAAGATACCGCGGGCGACGAAGCTGCAGCACCGGCACTGGACGGCGAGGTTTCCGTATTCTATTACACCTACGGCGACACCTATATTTCCAGCGTACGTTCCGCTCTGGACGCGGCTCTGGAATCCAAGGGAATCGCTTACCAGGATTACGACAGTAACAACAGCCAGACAACACAGACCGAGCAGGTTACCACAGCAATTGCAAAGGGAACATCCCTTCTGGTTGTAAACCTTGTGGACAGCGGCTCCGACGATGCTGCTCAGAACATTATCGACCAGGCCAGCGCTCAGGGTATTCCGGTAATCTTCTTCAACCGTTCCGTAAGCGAAGAAGTTGTAAGCGGCTATGACAAATGCGTGTTCGTAGGAACCGATTATGAAATGGCAGGCCATATGCAGGGCGAAATGATTGGTAACTATCTGGTAGAGAATTACGACAAGCTTGACCTTAACGGCGACGGAACAATCTCCTATGTTATGTTCAAGGGCCAGGAAGGAAATGCAGAGGCAATTGCCCGTACACAGTTTGGCGTGGAAGATGCGGACGCAGTTCTGGAAGGAGCCGGAAAATCCAAACTCTCCTTCTATGACAGCAGCAACTCCAACCTGTACCTGGTTGACCAGGACGGCGCATGGTCCGCAGCGGCAGCCAACAACTATATGCAGACAATCCTTTCCCAGTACAGCGAAGCCAACAACAATATGGTTGAGCTGGTAATCGCCAACAATGACGAAATGGCAATCGGCGCAGTAACCGCTCTGCAGAATGCAGGCTACAACTTGGAGGACGGCAGCGCTACCGTGATTCCCGTATTCGGCGTTGATGCTACAGACGCGGCAAAGGAAGCTATCGGCAAGGGAACAATGACAGGAACCATCAAGCAGGACGCTGAAGGTATGGCAAATACAATTGCACAGATTTCCGTTAACCTTACAGGCGGAGCTGACACCTTTGCAGATGTGGACGCAAATAACGTAGTAGGAACATGGCGTGTAAATATTCCTTACGCTGCCTACACTGGTGAATGATAAGTTTTAAACCATTGCAGCCGCACTTTTAGTGCGGTTGCATGTGTTTGTGCCAAAGGCGCACAGGAAGGGAGGCGCGCCGCATTCAGCGGAGCGGCCTTATGTAAAAAACTGATAAGGGGCTGTAAAGGCTCCTTATATAAAAGTCAGGGGGTGGCAATTTGGAAAAACAGACGACAGCACCTGCCGGTAAGGCAGCAGGGGGCGATGTTCTTTTAAGGATGGAGGGAATCTGTAAGGAATTTCCCGGCGTCAAGGCGCTTGACAACGTATCCTTGACGGTAAAAGCGGGAACCGTCCATGCCCTAATGGGGGAGAACGGCGCCGGTAAATCCACTTTGATGAAATGCCTTTTCGGCGTCTACAACAAAGACAGCGGTCATATTTATCTGGAAGGCAGGGAGGTAAACTTCAAGACCTCCAAGGAGGCTCTGGAAAACGGAGTTGCCATGGTGCACCAGGAGCTCAACCAGGCGCTCAAGAGAAACGTAATGGACAATATGTGGCTGGGACGTTTCCCGAAGATATCCAGGTGGTGCCCGCTCACCAGCGAGACAAAGATGTATACGGCGACGAAGGAAGTCTTTGACGAGCTGGATGTTCATGTGGACCCGAAGACGGTTATGAGCCGGATGCCGGTATCGCAAAGACAGATGGTGGAGATTGCAAAAGCGGTTTCCTACAAGTCTAAGGTGATTGTTTTTGACGAGCCTACTTCGTCCCTCACAGAGGAGGAAGTGGAGCACCTGTTCCGAATTATCAACATGCTTCGGAGCCGGGGATGCGGAATTATCTATATTTCTCATAAGATGGAAGAAATCCTGCGTATTTCCGATGAAGTAACGATTATGCGAGACGGACAGTGGATTGCGACCCGTCCCGCGAAAGAGCTGACGATGAATGAAATTATCCGTCTGATGGTAGGACGTGAGCTTACCAACCGTTATCCTGAAAAGGACAACGTGATTGGAGAAACCCTTCTGGAGGTAAAAGGGCTGACGGCGGTATACTCCCACCTCAAGGATGTTTCCTTTGAGGCCAAACGGGGAGAAATTCTCGGCGTGGCGGGCCTTGACGGTTCCGGGAGGACGGAGCTTTTGGAAAATATATTCGGAATTGCAAAGCGTAAGGAGGGCGAAATATACTTACACGGCAAGCGGGTTCTCAACCGCAGCGCAAGGGAATCCCTGGCAAACAAGTTTGCCATGCTGACGGAGGAGAGGCGGGCCACAGGTATTTTTGCCATCCGGGATATTCAGGCGAATACTACCATATCCAGCCTGAAACGGTACAAGGTGGGCCCTTTCCTGAGCGAAAAGAAGCTCAGCGAGTCAACAGACTGGGGAATTCAGGCCATGAGAACCAAAACGCCGAGCCAGAAGACGCAGATTCGTTCCTTATCAGGAGGAAATCAGCAGAAGGTAATCCTGGCGAGATGGCTTTTGACAGAGCCGGAGGTTCTTCTTTTAGATGAGCCTACCAGAGGAATCGACGTAGGCGCCAAGTATGAGATTTATCAGTTGATTCTGAACCTGGCCAAGGAAGGAAAATCGGTTATCATGGTATCCTCGGAAATGCCGGAGCTTCTGGGCGTTTGCGACAGGATTCTGGTAATGTCCGGCGGACAGCTTGCCGGGGAAGTGGATGCCAAAGCAACAACGCAGGAAGAAATTATGACGCTGGCTGCGAAGTATGCGTAGTAAAAGAATCAAAGGAGGTATTTGACAGTGGCTGATGTAAAAGCAAAGACGAAGGCCCAGTCCTTTGCGGAGCTTTCGTCCAAGGATAAAAGAAAGAAAATCGGAGATATTCTCCTCAATAACGCCATGTATATCATTATTATACTGGCGGTGGTTTACATATCAATCAAAGTGCCCGCATTTTTGGGACTGTCGTCAATCGTCAATGTAATTTCGCTGACGGCGGCCAAGCTTCCCATTGCCCTGGGGATTGGCGGCTGTATCGTGCTGACGGGAACCGATATTTCCGCCGGACGTGTGGTGGGACTTGCGGCCTGTATTTCCGCTTCCCTTCTGACCACAACCTTTAAGGTATTCCCGGATATGACCAGCGCGCCGCCGATTTTTGTAGTGCTCTTAATCGTTCTGGCGGTAGGGGCGGTGGTAGGCTTTGTCAACGGATTCAGCGTGGCAAAATTCAAGCTGCATCCCTTTATCGTGACGCTTTCCACCCAGCTTATTGTTTACGGAGTTATCCTGATGTACCTGAAAAACGGTACCAACAACGGACAGACCCTGAGCGGGCTTTCCGAGGGATATCGTTCGCTGGTTACGGGAACCCTGATTAAAATCGGAAACGTGGCTGTGCCCATGTATGTCCTGTACGCCGTGATTCTGACCGTCATCATGTGGATAATCTGGAACAAGACCACCTTTGGAAAAAATATGTTTGCCGTGGGCTCTAACGAAGAAGCGGCCAACGTATCGGGAGTTAACGTGTCCCGCACCATTATCATGGTGTTCATGCTGGCGGGCGTGATGTATTCCATCACAGGATTTTTGGACAGCGCCCGTATTGCTTCCGCCAATGCCAGTACCGGATGGAACTACGAGTGCGATGCGATTGCGGCCTGCGTAATCGGCGGCGTATCTTTTGTCGGCGGTATCGGACGAATCAGCGGAATTGTGGTAGGCGTGCTTTTGCTTCAGATTATTTTTGCCGGATTGAATTTCCTTTCGGTAGACGCAAACATGCTGTATATCATCAAAGGTCTGATTATCTTAATTGCCTGCGCAATTGATATGAGAAAATATCTGGTAAGGAAGTAAAAGAAAAGCTCCAAAGCAGTTGGCACGGGCGGAGTCTGCCGCCGGAAGCCGGTTTGGAAAAGAAGGAGAGGAATACAGGCTATGGAGGAATCGGAGAGAAAACTGCGGGGACTTTACGACCGTGTGAACATATCCGTAAGTAACTTAAATATTATCATCATAGTTCTGAGTATTCTGCTGGTGCTGTGTATGGCTATCGGCATTGCCAACCGGGGATATCAGGTGAGCTTTGATTCTCTGGGCGGTACCGCCGTGGAAAGCCAGAAGCAAATGTACGGGGAAGCATTGCAGGCGCCGGAGCCTCCGACCCGGGAAGGGTATGTTTTTGACGGATGGTACAGAGACATGAACCTCACCATTCCGTGGAACGAGGAGGAAGACGTCATTACGGAACCGGTTACATTGTATGCCGGCTGGAGAGAGCCGTAAGCATTGTTGTAAGCATTAGCAAATGAAAATTATAAAAATGCAATTTGGGGAGTGCCTGGAAACAGACAATCACAAACAGGGGGCGGTCGTGACGCATGGAAGTCACACCGCCCCCTGAGTTTTGGGCTCCCCTGACAAAAGACGGGTTATAATTTTTGTTTGTATTCGGTCCCCCACTTTACCATGGCGTCCAGGACCGGTTTCAGGCTGCAGCCTGTTTCGGTGAGAGTGTATTCCACGTGGGGAGGCACTTCCGGGAAAACCTTCCGGGTAAGCAGGCCGCTTTCCTCCATGGAACGCAAATTTGCGGTTAAAACCTTCTGGGAGATATTCCCCACGGACTTTTTCAGTTCTCCGAACCGCTTTGTGCCTTCCAGCAAATCGCGGATAATTAAAACCTTCCAGCGGTCGCTGATGAGCATCAGGGTAGTTTCCACCGGACATGCCGGTAAATTTTTTTCCATAAAAAACCTCCAGATTTCACAATTGTTTCTTTTTGGTAACTATGGCACAATAAAGTGCTTACTTTACGTTTCGGCGCTACAGATATATTATAATCCTGCAAGCGGAAAAAGCAAGCCGCAGCAAAATCAAAAAAGAAAACAGGAGGAATAAAGGTATGAAAATCGCAGTTGTTTGTGCAAATGGTAAAGAAGGCAGGCTGATTGTTGAGGAGGCTGTTGCAAGAGGGGCTGACGTTACCGCCGTTGTGCGCGGAGAAAACCGGTCGGCTGCCGAAAAGGTTATAAGGAAAGACCTGTTTGACCTGACAGCAGGGGATTTGGAGGGCTTTGATGTTGTGATTGACGCTTTCGGCGCATGGACGCCGGAAACTCTGCCCCAGCATGGCACGTCGCTGAAACACCTTTGCAATCTTTTAAGCGGCAGGGAAACAAGGCTTCTGGTGGTGGGCGGCGCCGGCAGTCTGTATGTAAATCCCGGGCATACAATGCAGGTAATGGACGGGGCGGATTTCCCGGAGATATTCAAACCGCTGGCTTCCAGTATGGGAAAGGCTCTTGACGAGCTTCGCACCAGAACAGACGTAAAGTGGACATATTTAAGTCCTGCCGGAGATTTTCAGGCGGACGGAGAAAGAACCGGGAAATATATCCTGGGCGGCGAGGAACTGACGCTGAACGCTAAGGGAGAAAGCGTAATCAGCTACGCCGACTATGCGATTGCCATGGTGGACGAGGCGCTGAATGGAAATCATATTCAGCAGAGAATATCCGTTGTGGTTAAGTAACCCCGTTAGATAATCAGTAAAACAGGAAGTCCTCCGCTGCCAGAGGCGGAGGGCTTCTACAGGAGGATATTATGACACAGCCGGAAAGAATTGACTTTTTGATAAACTATCTGTTAAACGAAAAGGATGAATTAAAATCAATAAACATTCCACCGGAGGATGCGGAGAAAAAACGCCTGCTGCGTTCTCTCATGAATATCCGCCCGCCAAGAACGGTTTCGGAGGAGTTTCTGGAAGTGCAGGATGCATATTTGCAGGAGGAGCTGAAAGGAAAAGGCGTTGTCAGCGTATCAGACCTTTCGCCCGTGCAACCGGGAATTTACCTGTGGCAGGGCGATATTACCCGTCTGTCCGCGGACGCGATTGTCAATGCGGCGAACAGCGCCATGCTTGGCTGCTTTGTCCCCTGTCACGGCTGTATCGACAATGCAATTCATTCCGCCGCCGGCGTGGAGCTTCGTCTGGAATGCGCTCGCATTATGGAAAAGCAGAAGGCGGAGGAGCCTGCGGGAAGGGCAAAAATTACAAAGGCCTATAATCTTCCCTGCCGCTATGTGCTTCACACCGTGGGCCCGATTATTTACAGTGAAGTCACACAGAAGGATTGCAGGCTGCTGTCTGACTGTTACCGCTCCTGTCTGGAGCTTGCAGATAAACAACGGCTGAAAAGTATTGCTTTTTGCTGTATTTCCACAGGAGAATTTCATTTTCCAAATAGAGAGGCCGCTGAAATTGCAATTCAGACGGTCAGGGAATTTCAGGAGGAACATGAAAGCTGCCCGGAAGTGGTATTTAATGTGTTCAAGGACCAAGATTATGAAATCTACAGACGGTTGCTGGAATAAGAGTATCTGCCGGCAAGAGGGAAAGGAGACAGACATGGAAAAAAGGGCAATGGAAAAGGCGGAGCGGTTAAGACAAGAACTGGAGAGAGCCGATGCAGTCGTTATCGGCGCGGGGGCGGGGCTTTCCGCCGCGGCGGGCTTTACTTACACGGGAGAGCGTTTCTGCCGGTATTTTCAGGATTTTATTGACAAATACGGTTTCAGGGATATGTATTCCGGCGGTTTCTATCCCTTTGAATCCCTGGAGGAGCATTGGGCGTACTGGTCGAGGTATATTTATATCAACCGGTATATGGACGCCCCAAAGCCAGTTTACCATAAACTGTACGACCTTGTGAAAGACAAAGATTATTTCGTGCTGACAACGAATGTAGACCATTGTTTCCCAAAGGCCGGATTTGATAAACACCGGCTTTTCTACACACAGGGGGATTACGGGCTGTTCCAGTGTTCGGAGCCATGCCACAAAAGCACCTATGACAATGAGGAGGCTGTCAGGAGGATGATGGAGGCACAGGGCTATGTGCTTTCAGAAGACAGTACGCCCCATGTGCCGGAGGGAACCGCGCTGAGAATGGAAATCCCAAATGAGCTGATTCCGTACTGTCCAGTCTGCCATAAGCCGATGACAATGAATCTTCGGGCTGACAGTACTTTTGTGGAAGATGAGGGCTGGCATAAGGCGGCGGAGAGATACGGGAAATTTCTGGAGCGGTACAGGAGCGGGAATATATTGTTTTTGGAGCTTGGAGTGGGATATAACACCCCGGGGATTATCAAGTATCCTTTTTGGCGGATGACAGATTGTAATCCAAAAGCAGCCTATGTCTGTGTCAATTTAGGGGAAACCTGCGCACCAAGAGAAATCAGAGACCGCTCCATCTGTATCAATGCAGATATTGGGAAGGTACTAGAACAATTATAAGACAATAGAGCCAGTTATTTTGTTCATTTGTAGGCTTGATGAAAATATCAGGTCAAATTGGGTCATTTGATTGACACGATTGCTCCGATTTCCCGTTTCACTTTTGCATTACATAAAATTGTGTAAATACACAAAAAATAGGAATAACATCTTGAAAGAGGATTCTGTTTATAGTAGAATGAGGTTACTTGTATGTATTTGCACAAAAATAAGGAGTGGAAGGATGGAAATTGAAAGAAATGGTTACCTTCAGCAGCTTATTTTGCGAAAAGATAATGGGCTGATAAAGGTTATCACAGGCATACGAAGATGTGGAAAATCGTTTTTACTGTTTCATATATTTAAAAAGTATCTGCTGAAAAATGGCGTGGTTGAAGACCATGTTATCGAGATTGCTTTGGATGGCATTGAAAACGAAGAATTGAGAAATCCTAAAACATGTTATCAGTATGTGAAAGCTGCCATAAAGGACAATGAAAGTTATTATCTCCTTTTAGATGAAATACAATTTATGCCCCGGTTTGAAGAGGTTTTGAACAGCCTGCTCCGCATAAGCAATATTGACATCTATGTGACTGGAAGCAATTCCAGATTTCTGTCCAGTGATATTGTAACGGAGTTTCGGGGGCGGGGAGATGAAATCAGGGTATATCCCCTTTCTTTTGCAGAATTTTATTCTGTTTACGATGGAGAATATGAGGATGCATGGAGCGATTATATGATTTATGGAGGACTGCCGCAGGTTGCCGGATTTCGGACGGAACGCCAGAAGGCAGAATATTTGAAAAATATTTTCACAAGCGTATACCTGAAGGATGTTGTGGAAAGAAACGGTATTCAAAGTATGGACGATTTGAGTACGCTGGTTGATATTCTGGCATCTGTCATCGGAGCTCCGACAAATCCAACCCGGGTTTCCAATACTTTTGCAAGTGAACGCCAGACCAGCTATACGAATAAGACAATATCCAACCATATTAATTATCTTGAGGAAGCATTTCTGATATCGAAATCCAATCGTTATGATATTAAAGGGAGAAAATATGTTGGCGCGAATTTAAAATATTATTTTACTGATTTGGGCCTTAGAAACGCAAGGCTGAACTTCCGGCAGCAGGAACCGACCCATATTATGGAAAACATTGTTTATAACGAATTGCTGATTCGTGGATACAATGTTGATACGGGCATTATAGATGTGTTTGGAAAAACTCAGGAAGGAAAACGTGTCCGTAAACAGCTTGAGGTTGATTTTGTTGTTAATCAGGGAAGCCAGAGATATTATGTTCAGGTGGCTTATGATATGGCATCAAAGGAAAAGCAGTCGCAGGAATTTCGTTCTTTCCGTAATATTCCAGATTCCTTTAAGAAAATAGTGATTGTAGGCGGAACGGCAAAACCCTGGAGAAATGAAGAAGGTTTTGTCATCATGGGAATGAAGTATT